>Ga0207430_10042_pt1 | contig 71132 bp, 61 predicted proteins | sample YelNatsi3bottle8_FD_187544 | JGI IMG/M metagenome (GOLD analysis project Ga0207430, IMG submission 187544) | Hot spring thermophilic microbial communities from Obsidian Pool, Yellowstone National Park, USA - site 3 bottle 8 (SPAdes) (version 2) | ecosystem: Environmental > Aquatic > Thermal...
GAAATTTCTTAATTGTTCTTTTGTCAATAGTGACATTTTTAAAACCTCCTTCTTGGTTTAGTATATATTCTAATTCTTACCAAGAAAGAGGTTTTTAATCAGTTTACACAAAATTTTTTACAGTCTCCTAACTAAAAAAGAGGCGGTTTCGCCTCTTTTTTAGTTGAGTACATTCCTTACTTCTGAAGGACCTACAGGTTATGAATAGTGTTTAAAGTATCAAAAACTATTCAAAATTTTATTAAACACTATTCTTTGTTAGGCTATACTCACCCTAACCGGGTGTAACCCCACACCATCTAAATATAGCAATACTTTTTCCATTTTCCTTTCTATATTTTGGTAGTTTAGGTCTACCATTAAACTTCTTTTTATCCTTTTCCCATTCTTTCATTGCTCTAAAAAATGACTTCCAATTTCTATCAAGAAGTCTTAGAGTCTGCTGTGCTGTCTGTGCAGGCAGTTTTTTATAAGTCTCGTGTTCTTTTAATATTCTATTGAGCTTTCTGTATCTTATCCATTTATTGTTTTTTATAAACTCCTGTCTTATGATGTAGTTAGCATAATTGTATAAGTTTTTCGCTGCAAAGCATATTTCATCACAATAATTCCACAATTCGTGATTTCTATTTATCTGTATTCTCTCCACTCTCTTGACTATTATCTTCAAACACCTCACTTTCTAAAAGTTTTTTTATCTTTTGAACTTTTTTCTTGCTGTAGAATTTCATACTATAACAGTGCAACAAACTTATAATTTCTTCAATTATTTCTCGAGAATCAAGCTTCTCATTTCCAACTTCGGATACAACAACTATTTCAGTGTTAAATTTTCTAAATAAATGTTTAAACAACTCAAATCCTACTCTACTTAACCTGTCTTTGTAGGCTATAACAACTCTCTCTACCTTACCTGTAAGAACATCATCAAGCATTTTAAAAAATCCATTTCTTTTTTCAAAGCTAATTCCACTTGCCATATTCTGATTTCCATTGGGGCTGTGGTCCTCTTAAATATGATATAAAAGCTGCAACCAAGCTTATTACAAAAGATATTCCAAAAGTAGCTTTTAAACCTTTTATAAATTGTGCAACTGCTATTCCTTTTGACCCAACTTGGGTGCCTACAAAAAGTGCTTGTAAAGCCTCAGGGCTTATGCTTGAAGAAATTATTCCCATGGCCAAAGCTATACTTATTACTGTACCAGCATTGTTCATCATTGTCCTTACTCCTGCCGCTATTCCCCTTTTATCAGCAGGAACGTTACTCATTATGGCATTGGTATTGGGAGATATAAATAGCCCAGAGCCAAAACCCATGATAGACATCCACAGTATTAACTTTGTAATTGAGGTTGTAGCACTTATTCCCATAAAACCTATAAGTCCTACCGCAGATATAAGTAACCCTATACTGCTTAACTCTCGTGAACCATACATATCGGACAGCCAACCGCTAATTGGAGAAATTATCATCATTGCAAGAGCAAACGGTGTCAATAAAATACCTGCAGTCAATGGATCCATTGCTTTGATACCCTGCAAATAAAAGATCAAAAGAAAAGTAACTGCTCCTCTTGCTATTCCATTCAAGAGATTACTCGTATATGCAAAAGCTAATATTCTCGTTTTAAAGAGATTCAAATCAAGCATTGGCTGTTCAACAGCATTTTCAATATAAATAAATAAAACAAACAAAGCTATTGCGACAACAAAGAGAGTAACAATGTGTGGATTGTCCCATCCTGCAAACCCTCCAAAGGATAAAGCGATTAAAAGTATTATCATAGCAGTAGTAAATACTAAAGTACCACTGTAATCAAATTTTTGATGTTCAGGAAGAGCCTCTATTTCTCTGAGTTGTAGTGCTGCCCACAATGTACCAATAATCCCAAATGGCACATTGATATAGAATATGCTTCTCCAGCCAAATTTAAGCAAAAATCCTCCTAAAATAGGTCCTACGACGTTTGCAATGCTTATAACCATGCTGTTTATGCCTAAAGCTTTGCCTAATTCTTTTTTGGGAAAAGCATCTGTTACAATCACTGTGCTGTTAGCCATCATTAAAGCTCCGCCGATGGATTGGATAATCCTAAATAAAAGCAATTGAATACCTGAGTTCGACATGCCAGATAATAATGAACTAATAGTAAATATTGCAAAGCCAGTAACATATAATTTTTTCCTTCCAATCATATCTGCGATTCTACCTATCGTCGGTACAAGTATTGTAATAGAAAGCATATAACTCATAACAACCCACATGATTATAGTTATATCCGCATGTAAAGCCTTCATAATATCAGGTAAAGCAATTAAAAGCATGCTTCCATTAAGTACAGAAAAAAGAGCACCTATTGTAGTGCATGAAAGTGCAATCCATTTGTACTCCAATTTTTTCACAGTATGCATCTCCTTTCATATAACGATTCTTGGATATAGTAGTGCAGCGCACAATTGCAAAATAACAGTTATAAATATAATTATTAACCAATCCAAGTTTGCATTAAGTATAGGACTATTTAATAAATACCCTCTTAAAAGTTCTACAACATAACTTAAAGGATTTACTTTTGCTACTATTTGTAACCAATGAGGCATAATCTTAATAGGATAAATTGCATTGCTGGCAAAGAAAAGAGGCATTGTTATTACCTGCCCTATGCCCATAAATCTTTCTCTTGTTTTTACTATAGCTGCAATAGCCATGGATAAAGATGAAAAGATGATAGCCCCAAAAACTATAGTAATTACACTCATTAATATGTTAACAATATTCCAATATAATTTTATCCCTATTAACAAGGATAAAAATAGTATAATCACCACTTGGCTTATTGACCTTACACTGGCTCCTAAAGCTTTCCCAGTAACAAATGCAAAACGAGATACCGGCAGGGCAATCAGCTTTTGAAGAATTCCCTGGTCTTTATCCCAAATAATGCTAAGTCCATAAAAAATTGATATAAACATCATAGACTGTGCCAAAATTCCTGGAGTCATAAATGTCTGATAATTAACATTTCCTGTTGGAATAGCCCGCACTTTGGAAAAAGCTTGGCCAAAAACTAACAGCCATAAAGCTGGTTGAACTGCACGAGTAAAAAGTTCAGTTGGGTCATGGTGTAATTTTCTTATTTCCATCTCAGCAATAGTAAAAGAATTAGCTATATAGGCTATAAATTTTGATAAAATAGAAAGACTATGTAGTTTTTCGTCAGTTAAAGCGTTGAATGCGTCTTCTGACTTGTCGCATTTCATTGAAGCTTCCCCCGCTTTCCAGTCGATTTCCGGTAAAAAATGTAAAAGCATCTTCTAAAGTAACTTCTTTATTTCCCGTCATAACCTTTAATTCTTCAGGTGTACCAAGAGCAACTATACTGCCTTTATTCATAATAGCTACCCTGTCGCACATGGTTTCTGCTTCTTCCATATAATGAGTTGTTATTAAAATTGTAAGTCCAGTTTCTTTCCTAAGCACATCAAGAACTTCCCAAACGTTACGTCTAGCAACTGGGTCAAGGCCAACTGTCGGTTCATCAAGGACTAATAATTTAGGCCTGTGTATTAATGCCTGGCCGATTTCCAGCTTCCTAACCATACCACCAGAGTACTCTTTGACAACCCTGTTTGCTGCTTCCTTTAAATTTAATATTTCAAGGATGTAATTAATTCTTTCTTCCCTCTCTTTTTTAGATAAGCGCAATAATTTTGCGATAAACAAAAGATTTTCATATCCTGTCAAGGTTGAATCGGCTGATAAAGCTTGAGGGACATATCCTATTAATTTGCGTACATAAGCTCCATTCTTAGCTATATTTATTCCTTCTATTTTGATTTCACCTGATGTTGGAGGTAAAAGTGTAGTTATCATACGAATTGTAGTTGTTTTTCCTGCCCCATTAGGTCCCAATAAGCCAAAAACTTCTCCTTCGTTTATGGTAAAACTTATACCTGCAACCGCTTCATACTTTCCAAAAAACTTCCTTAGATTTTTAACTTCAACAGAAAAAGGCATATAAACACCTGCTTCCAAATTAAAATTTAGCAAGTCTCACATTCTTTCAATTGATTCCAAATTAATCTCAAATCACTGTTTAGACGTTCTACGTCAAGTCCATCAATCTTTTCCAAAATATTTGCAAGTATTGATACACGATATTTTAATATATCTTTTAATAACCTATCACCTTCATGAGTTAAAACAAGATAAACAAGTCTTCTGTCAGTTTCATCTCGCCATCTTTTGACAAGTCCGTCGCTTACAAGATTGTCAACAAGTCCTGTCAGAGTACCGGGAGCCAACAGCAACCTTCTTTGCAATTCTTTCATGGTTATTGGGTTGTCAACCGACAGCTTATTCATAACCCAAAATCTTGCCATTGTTATATTTTTTTCATTGAGATAGCTTCGAGTATATAAATTTAATATGTGATTTATCTCTCTTAAAAGCATTTCTAAATTGCCTATATGTGTTATTTCCATCAATATGCCTCCCGAATATTTTGGTTTACGAATTACATTTTTATTATAATCATATTTTTTTCAAAGTCAATACGCTGTAAATATGAATTTGTATAAAAATTTTGTAGCTACCCACCTCTTACGCCTGAGATTCCTCACATACGCAAACCTTTCATATGAATGAGTTACATACTAATTTTTGACACTATCCCGAATAATGTTTTATTGCTAACGTTTAAGTTAATATGTTATAATTTCATTAGAAACAAGGCGAATCAGAGAGAGGTAGTTTGTTTTCTTTTGGAATTTGTAATATGCGGCATAGAAATATGTAAAGGGGAGTAGCTTGCCACACATTGTGGTTTGACCTGCCGTCAGCACGAGAGATTTTCTCCGGCAGGTCAAAAACTCCATGCGGAGTTTGAGCAAGACCTTTATAGTGTTTACCACTATAAGGGTCTTTTTTGTTTATATTTACAAAAGAAGGGAGTATAGATAATGAACGCTTTTATAGAAGGTATATTAAATCTTACACCAGGTCATATTATAATGTTTATCATTGGAGGTATCCTTATATATCTTGCGATAAAAAAAGAATACGAGCCAATGTTACTTTTGCCTATAGGGTTTGGCATAATACTAGCCAATATTCCGCTTTCATCTGCTATAGGTGAAAATGGTTTTCTTACAATTCTATACAACGCTGGAATAAGTACAGAACTTTTTCCTATTCTCATTTTTATTGCAGTTGGTGCAATGGTAGATTTTTCACCACTTCTTAAGCAACCGTTAATGATATTTTTTGGCGCAGCAGCGCAGTTAGGAATATTTTTAACTATAATTTTTGCGCATATGCTGGGCTTTAATTTAAAAGAAGCAGTTGCTATAGGCATAATTGGCGCTGCAGATGGCCCTACATCTATTTATGTAGCTAATTTGTTTGCACCAAAGCTTTTGGGTCCTATATCAGTTGCAGCTTATTCGTATATGGCATTAGTTCCAATAATCCAGCCCTTTGTGATAAAAATGCTTACCAGTGAAGAAGAACGAAAAATTAGAATGGATTTGCGCATGAATGAAGTTTCAAAAACAGCTAAAATACTTTTTCCAATAGCAGTGACATTTGTTGCAGGAATTTTAGTACCAACTAGTGTTCCTCTTGTAGGTTCTTTGATGTTTGGCAACCTCATAAGAGAAAGTGGGGTAGTAGAACGGCTTTCAAAAGCTGCACAAAATGAACTTGCCAATCTTGTGACACTTTTACTTGGGATAACAATAGGTTCTACTATGACTGCCGACAAATTTTTGACACCTACAACTCTTTTGATATTTGGAATGGGACTTATAGCATTTATATTTGATACAGCAGGAGGAGTATTGTTTGCAAAGTTTTTAAATTTGTTTTTAAAAAATAAAGTCAATCCAATGGTAGGAGCTGCTGGAATATCAGCTTTTCCAATGTCGTCTCGTGTGATACAGAAAATGGCCCAAAAAGAAGACCCTACAAATTTTATTTTAATGCAGGCTGTAGGAGCAAATGTTGCAGGTCAGTTAGGTTCTATCATAGCAGGAGGTATTGTAATAGCACTTGTAAGTTCTATTATGTAATTTTAAAGAGGTGAACAAAATGAACTTGTTTAATTTAATTAAAATTGCCACTGTTGGGTTTGGCGTGACTTTTTTGATGTTAGTCATATTTTTTGTGTTGATTAAAGTTTTAGTGAAAATATTTAATGAGTAGATAAGCAATAAAAATTTTGTTCGTGTAAAATTTAAGTAGGGAATGCTGCTGACATTTTGCACAAGAGAAGCGACTTGACAGCCCGGCACTCAACCGAAAATGTTAAAAAAGGAGAATAAGAGAAAGGACCAGCCCGTTCAGTTGAGTGCCGGGAAACTTAGCGAGACCGAAAGACGGAAGCGGGGCCGAAGCCAAGAATGGCGGAGGCGGGACATGAGGCAAGGATGCCACCTGACGTAGGAACCCCGCTGGAGTCTGAGGTCGAGCGTTAGTTTAGCCTGCGATATCACTGGAGCGAACTGTGCAAAATGTCAGCATATTATTCACCTACTAATTTTTTACACACACAAAACTTTTGCTAATTTTTTAATTATATACTCCTTGTGATATAATAAAATTGTAAAGTTGTTACTGCATGGAGGTTTTGGTGATGCCACTTAATGTAGTACTTGTTGAACCTGAAATACCACAAAACACAGGGAATATTGCAAGAACTTGTGTGCTTACAGGCAGCAGGCTTCATCTTGTAAAACCTTTAGGTTTCAGTATAGACGAAAAATACGTAAAAAGAGCTGGCTTAGATTACTGGCCTCTTTTAGACCTTACTGTTTACGATAATCTCGAACAATTTCTTGAACAAAACAAAGGGAAAAAGTTTTATCTTGCTACCACAAAGGCTAAAAAGTATTATCATGAAGTAAAATATGAAGACAATTCTTATATACTTTTTGGGAAAGAAACTGCAGGACTTCCTAAGTGGTTGATTGAAAAATACTACGAAGACTGTATACGGATACCAATGCATGAAGTGATATCTACAAGGTCTCTAAATTTGTCCAACTCTGTAGCTATAGTACTATATGAGGCCTTGAGACAACTGGGTTTTCCTAATATGAAATAAAAAAATTGAGGGATGATTATGAAGAGGAAGATTATCCATGTTGATATGGATGCTTTTTTTGCATCTGTAGAACAACATGATAATCCAGAATATAGAGGAAAACCTGTTATTATAGGCGGCTTGTCGGAACGAGGAGTAGTTTCAACTTGCTCCTATGAGGCAAGAAAGTACGGAATACATTCTGCAATGCCGATGTACATGGCGAGGAAGCTATGTCCACACGGTATTTTTCTTTCTGTAAGGAGAAAAAGATATGAAGAGGTTTCAGCTCAAATTTTTAATATCCTGTACAGTATAACTCCTCTAGTGGAACCTGTTTCTATAGATGAAGCCTATCTTGATGTTACATATATTGACAAAAATCCAGAGATTATTGCCCTGGAAATAAAAAAGAAAGTGAAGGAAACGACAGGACTTACTATTTCTGCAGGAGTTTCCTATAATAAATTTCTTGCAAAACTTGCCTCAGATTGGAATAAACCAGATGGGTTTATGGTCATAACAGAAGATATGATTCCCGACATTTTAAAACCACTTCCCGTTTCCAAAGTTTATGGGATAGGAGAAAAGTCTGAGCAAAAACTTAAAGCTATGGGAATAAATACAATAGATGACCTCTTGAAACTATCACAGGAAAGTCTTATTGAGATTTTTGGGAAATTGGGTTTAGAGATATATAATAGAATTAGGGGCATTGATGAGAGGCCTGTAGAAACTATGAGAGAGATTAAGTCTATAGGAAAGGAAAAAACACTGGAAAAGGATACAAAGGACAAAAAGCTTTTACTTCATTATGTGAAATTATTTTCCGACATAATATCGGAAGAATTAGTTAGAGAGAGACTTTATGCCAGAACGGTTACTGTTAAGATAAAGACACCAGATTTTGCAGTTCACACCAAAAGCAAGACATTAAATAAATATATACGATTAGGTGAGGACATATACGATGTAGCCTACGAAATTATTGAAAGTCTAAAATTAGACCAATATATAAGGCTTATTGGTCTATCTGTTTCTAACTTGAGTGCAGTAAAATATGAGCAATTGTCCTTTTTGGATAAAAGGGTTATTAAATTTATTAAGGCAGAAAATGTAGTTAGAGAAATAAATAAAAAGATGGGGCAGGAAGTAGTGAAAAAAGCAAGTGAACTTTTAAATGAGGAAACGAAGCAACGGAGGGATTAAATTGGAAGCAAAAGAGAGGCATAAGCGCAATGTTGCTAAAGAAATTATAGAATTGGCTTGGCCTTCTATAACAGAACAAATGCTTATAATGACAGTTGGAATGGTGTCAACTATATTTGTAGGTCGAATAAGTGCCAGTGCAATTGCGGCTGTTGGGATGATTAATTCCCTTATTTTTTTCTTTCAAGCAATTTTTTCAGGGCTTGCCACTGGTTCCACAGTAATTGTAGCGAGGCTTATTGGTGAAGAAGACGAAGAAGGGGCTCGCCTTGCAGTTATGCAGTCACTTATTATGAGTATTGCTATTTTTATAGGACTCACTACTTTGGGCTATATTTTTGCAGTACCTATTGTTAAAACCTTCTTTGGAAGTGTATCCACTGATGTTTTTAAATTGGCTTTAATGTACTATAGAATAGTGCTTTTTGGGCTACCTTTTGTGATAATTGATATCATCATAGGCGGGGCTTTAAGAGGTGCAGGGGATACCAAAACCCCAATGTACATAACTGCTACAGTAAATGTGATAAATCTTTTGTTAAATAGCACACTTGTATTTGGAGTGACTTATCACGGTAGATATTTAATACCTCCTTTAGGAGTAAAAGGTTCTGCACTTTCTGCTACAATTTCAAGAATAATAGGAGGTTTTTTGCAATTATATGTTTTATATTTTGGCAAAAGGCGAATTAATCTTGATATAAAAGAAAAGATTCGACTTGACTTTAACATGATGATGAGGATTATACGAGTAGGAATACCAGCTTCTTTAGAGCAGGTAATAATGCAAGGTGGTTTCCTTGTAATGCAAGTTATCGTTTCCACAATGGGGACTATTGCAATTGCTGTATATCAAATAGGTATGAATGCTAATAGTCTTGCTTTTATGCCTATATTTGGATTTTCAATAGCGGCAACCAGTTTAGTGGGACGGAGTCTTGGTGCAAAACATTTTATGTTAGCGGAAATATACGCAAAAGTTTCAAGAAACATTGCTGTTATTGTAATTTCTGTTATAGGTGTTTTTATGTTTATATTTTCAAAGCAGCTTGCAGCGCTTTATACTACTGATCCTATTGTAATAAAAATAGCTTCTGATATTATAAAGATTTTTGCTGTTGTGGAACCTTTGCTTGCTATATTAAATGTCATGGCAGGAGTATTAAGGGCTGCAGGCGATATTCCTTATATTGTTCTCACGGCTTTTATTGGATTATGGCTCTTTAGAGTGACTATTGGATATATTCTTGGTAAAGTATTTGGTATGGGAGTATATGGAATATGGATTGGTATATGTATCGACTTTGTTGTAAGGTCAGTAATGTATAGCTATAGATTTAAAGCGGGCAGGTGGAAATATATTAAAGTGTAAACTACATAAATTCATCACATATTCTTAATTTTTACATAACATTTTTCTGCTATTTTAATTATAACATCAATTTTTAGAAGAGGTGGATTTATGAAGAGGAAATATTTATATGTGATTGTTGCAGTATTAATCATTGGAATTGTCACTTTTTACTTTGTAAACAGGGCAAAATCATCACAATCCCAGCAGCTTTCGTATGTTACAGTTACTCGCGGTAATATTTCTATGAAAGTCACTGGGACAGGAAACTTAAGTGGTGATGTAAGAGCAATTACGCTAAAAGGCAGTGGAACAGTAAAGAAAGTGCATTTTAAGGTAGGAGACACTGTAAAGAAAGGAGACCTATTATACGAAATTGAAGATGACGATTTAAACAATCAGCTGGAACAAGCAAAAATAAACCTTAACTTAGCTGAGCAGCAACTAAATCAAGACACACAGAACTACAATAGTAGCATTGCAAATTTAAACATAACTTCTCCTTCTGGCGGAATTATAGACAGTATACTTGTAAAAGAAGGACAGAATGTCACACCTGGGACACCTGTTGCAACCATTGCAGATTACTCCCATGTTACTGTAAAAGTTCCTTTCAATGGTGTTCAAATAAAGAATATAAAAGTTGGGCAAAAGGCGGATATTTTTTTATACGACTCATTTACAACTGTAACAGGTACTGTTGAATACGTTTCAGAGCAGCCGGTTCCTAATAATACAGTGCAATACTACTATGTAACAGTAGGGCTTGACAATCCGGGGGCATTAAGCGATGGAATGAGGGTACAAGTATCAATACACACAGATAACGGAATAGAAACAGCATTAGAAGATGGCACGTTAACTGCCAAAAACACAGTCAATGTCACAGCGCAAACATCAGGTACGGTAGATAAAATATATATTTCTCAAGGGCAAAGTGTAAAGAAAGGACAGCTTTTAATAAAACTTTCATCAGACAACATAAGCAATCTGCAGATGCAGATAGAAAATGACAAATTAAAAGTTATGGAAGCACAAAACAACTACAATCAGATTTTACAGCAAATCAACGACTTAAAAATTTATTCTCCTATAGATGGGAAGATCATTAGCCAGAACATAAACGAAGGAGATATATTAGGTACTTCTGTAGCGAGCACTAACATAAGCAATACAAATAGCCAATCACAGCAATCGAGTTTTGTGCCCGTTTTAGATATAACGCAATTATCTACTTATGAGAGTCAACCAGAAACTGCGGTAATAGCAAACAACAACAAATACATCATTAACCTTTCAGTGGACGAAACAGACATAAAGCACATAAAAGTAGGGCAACAAGCACAAATTACAACAGATGACTTACCAGACAAAACATTTACAGGTACTGTTTCAGAAGTGTCACAACTTCCAACAATACAAAATGGAGTTTCTTCTTACAACGTAATTATTGAAGTCGATCCAAGCGAAGGATTAATGTTAGGTATGTCAATGAATGTTTCAATAACTGTTGCAGAAAAACAAGATGCTTTAATACTTCCAATACAAGCCGTTCAGACAAACGGAAATAGAAAATACGTAATACTCTATACAGACGATTTAAAAAATCAAAATATCAATAGCACTAACAATAGCACTAATAACGGGAACTTTTTCAGGAACAACATAAGATTTGTGGAAACAGGGATTTACAACGACAACTTTATAGAAATCGTGAGTGGCTTACAGGAGGGAGACAAAGTATTAATTCCAACCCTTAATTCTTCAACAAACGCAAATAACAGTAATCCAGGTGGTTTTGGCGGAATGGGTGGCTTTAGGCCAGAAGGCAATTTCAACAGGAATATGACTAATCAAGGTGGTAGTTACCCAGGCAGAAGCTTTAATGGGACAGGGCAAAATAACACTTCCACAGGGAGGTAAATGATGGATAACATTTTAATAAAAATAAGGAATTTAACAAAGATTTACAAAATGGGGGAAAATGAAGTAAGAGCGTTAGATGGTATAAACCTTGACATTGAAAAAGGAGAATTTGTATCAATTGTCGGTCAATCAGGTTCAGGTAAAACTACTTTAATGAATATAATAGGGTGCTTAGATGTAAAAACTTCTGGAGAATACTTTTTAAATGGCATAGACACAAGCAAACTTTCTGACAATCAATTAGCAGATTTAAGATGTAGCGAAATAGGTTTTGTTTTTCAAAATTTCAATTTGCTTCAAAAAATGACGGCTTTAGAAAACGTGGAATTGCCTATGATATACAAAGGTGTGCCTACAAAAGAAAGACGGCAAAGAGCAGAGATGCTTTTAGAGATGGTAGGACTTAAGGAAAGGATGCACCATAGACCTAATGAATTATCAGGAGGTCAGCAGCAAAGAGTAGCAATAGCAAGGGCACTAGCAAACAATCCCCATCTAATATTAGCAGATGAGCCGACGGGAAACTTAGACTCAAAAAGTGGTAGTGAGATAATGAAAATAATAAAAGAGTTAAACGAGAGAGGGAATACAGTAGTACTCATAACTCATGACCCTAATATAGCTGCACAAGCCAAAAGAATAGTAAGAATAAAAGATGGGCGTATTTTAGAAAACGAGGTGGTAACACCGTGAGATATGTAGAAGCTTTGAAAATAGCTATACGCAGTATTTTAAGCAATAAAATGAGGTCTTTTCTCACCATGTTGGGGATTATAATAGGTGTCACAGCTGTTATAGCCTTAGTAAGTATAGGCCAGGGCTCTACAAGAAGTATTACTTCTCAGATACAGAGTATGGGTTCAAACCTCATAATGGTAAACGTAATGGGGAGAGGGGGAGAAAGCTCTTTAACTTATGACCAAGCCATTGTTTTAAAAGACTCAAACTTTATAGCTGCTATCTCTCCGGTCATATCTACCAGTGTAACGGCTATGTACGGAAATAATTCAGTGGACAACACAACGGTAAATGGAGTAAATGGAGATTATCAATCAATACGCGATATACAAGTAGCAGCTGGCAGATTCATTTTGCCAATGGATGATGAAGGAAGGAACAGGGTAGCAGTTCTTGGCAGCAATGTAGCGAGAGAGCTTTTTGGCTTTACTGATCCTATTGGCAAGACTATAAAATTAAATGGCCAAAACTTCACGGTAGTAGGTATTTTGTCACAAAAAGGTTCTTCAATTGCAGGTTCTGATGATGATTCAATATTTATACCCCTTAAAACAATGTTCTACTTTGCGAAAAATAGAGACATAAGACAAATATATATAGAAGCTACAAGCCCAGATACCGTGGAACTCGCTAAAAACGAAATAAACAGCAAACTGCTAACTATATTTAAAGGCGATACAAATGCCTTTAGAATAATTGATCAATCACAAATTTTATCTACAGTAAATAGTGTTACTGCTACATTGAGCTTGCTCCTTGGAGGAATTGCAGGAATATCCCTTTTAGTCGGTGGAATAGGGATAATGAACATAATGCTTGTATCTGTTACTGAAAGGACGAGAGAGATAGGGATAAGAAAAGCATTAGGAGCCAAAAAGAAAGATATATTACTTCAGTTTATAATTGAATCATTAACTTTAAGCGGATTAGGAGGAATAGTGGGAATTATAGTAGGATACGTATTGTCGATGGTACTAGGCTCAGCTATGAATATAAATGCTAAGCCTTCTCTCTCTACACTATTAATATCCTTTTCCTTCTCAGTAATTGTAGGATTGTTCTTTGGCGTATATCCTGCAAATAAAGCTGCCAATTTAAATCCAATTGAAGCTCTAAGGTACGAGTAAAATACAAAAAAGGACAAATTTCTTAGTTTTACTTAAGAGTTTGTCCTTTTTAATATTGCTTTTTTGTCGATAAAAGTTTACAATGTAGTTAATGATAAAATCGGGAGGAGAGAGTAATTGAAGTGGACTGAATCTTTATCAGTTGGAAATGAACTCATTGACAGTCAACATAAAGAGTTAATAAAAAAAGTAAATGATGTTCTGGAAGCTTGCAATCAGAAAAAAGGAAAAGAAAAGATTGAAGAAGTGATGAAATTTTTAAAAGATTATACTATAGAACATTTTAGCGCTGAAGAAGACTTCATGAAAAAATATCAATACCCTTCCTATGAAGAACACAAAAAAATTCATGAAGATTTCATTAAAAAAGTAGAGGAATTGGACGAAAAAATAAAAAAAGAAGGCATAAACTTATCAATCATAATGCTTGTTAATAAAACGTTGGTGGATTGGCTTATAAATCACATAAGCAAAGTAGATAAAAAACTAGGAGAGTACATAAAAAGTCAAATGTAATTAAGCCTGTAAATGCAGGCTACAGACTGTAGACAAACTTTCGAAAATAGGATATTTTGCATAAGGAACGACTTGTGACAAAGCGGCAACAAAACTTAGCAAGACCGAGGGTGAAGGCAGGGCCGAAGCCAAGGATGGCGGAGGCGGGCACTAAGACAAGGATGTCGAATGTGCCCGGTACCCTGCCGGAGCCCGAAGGTCGAGTTTAGTTTTGTCGCTTTGGAACATCGGAGTGACGATGCAAAATATCCTATTTAAAAATTTTTGACTTTGTCAATAAGCTGGAGCCTGTAAATACAGGCTATTTTTTAATCATAGGTTATGTGGTAAAATATTTTTAAATCTAAAAATTTGAGGGGGTTTTATTGTGAGGCTTGTGAGAATAGATAAAGCGTTGAATGAATATGGAATAATTGAAGGGGATAAAGTTATTGCATTTGGAAGTGAAGGCTTTTATTCTTACAACTTGGAGGAAGTAAAGCTTTTGCCTCCTTGCCTGCCTACAAAAGCTATATGTGTAGGGTTAAATTATAGGGATCATATAGAGGAAATGGGGGACAAAGAGCCGGAGGAACCGACATTATTCATAAAACCTTCAACAGCAGTTATTGGCCCTGATGATTTTATAGTTATTCCTAAGATGTCAGAGAGGGTTGACTATGAGGGGGAATTGGCTGTTGTAATAGGCAAAAGAGCGAAAAATGTGTCTGAAAAAGATGCGTTAGATTATGTCCTTGGCTATACGATAGCTAACGATGTAACAGCAAGAGATTTGCAGGCAAAAGATGGTCAATGGACAAGAGCGAAGTCTTTTGATACCTTTTTGCCCATAGGCCCTTGGATTGTGACAGACTTAGACCCATCTTCTTTGGACATAATTACATATGTAAATGATGAAGTAAAGCAAAAAAGTAACACCAGACATCTCATATTTGGCGTTCCAAAACTTGTGAGTTTTATATCTCACATAATGACGCTAAACCCTAGCGATGTCATATTGACGGGAACACCCTCTGGCGTTGGCCCTTTAAAACCTGGAGACGTTGTAACTATTGAAATAGAGGGAATAGGTAAATTAACAAATAGAGTAAAATAAAATCAGACTACAAAATGAATGATAAAATATATAACTAAACCAATTAAAGATAGAGGAATTCCTACCAAAGCCCATTCACGGCTTTTTATATTCAGCTTTCCTGCTGATATGATATTAGGTATGTTTCCTGGAATCAACATGCCGCCACTTATTAGAAGCCCCATCAATATTGCTTGGATTTGTTCTGTTGTCATAGCAGGGCTTATTTCGGCTGCTGTCAGTGTTGCGTTGTCAAGAACTGCTGAGGTCATGTTTATCCAGTATAAAAGTCGGCTATCAAGATGAATTATATAATTATCAATAATAGGTTTGAATCCTGCACCTAAAAGTTCCAATGCCAGAATAAAAACAAAAATTTTAAATGCTTGAATAAAGATAAATTGAAATCTTTCAATTTTTTTAATTTCTTCTGCTTCTTCCACATAATTTTCTTCTATAATGAGACTACTTTTCTCTAATTTATTAATATAAAGTAAACCCAAAAAGCCCAAAGCCAATACAGCTGGTATGATGTAAATGCCTAAGGTAGTAAAAAGGTAAAGGAAGCTTTCATTTAATTTTGAGGTTACTATTGTGGCTAAGGGCTCGCCAATTGGTGTTAGTGCAGCACCCATGCCTATTGAAAGAGAGGCAATGACAGTAATCACCACTTTGTCTTTGTGTTTTAAGGGCAACAAGTGAATTATTTCTACTAATATTATTGAGGCTATTATGGCTGTAATTATACTGGCTGTCAAGCCAAGGATAATAATTACTAAAAATACAAATATTTTAAGCGGAATATGAGTTACTACTGTTCCTATAAATTTTTTAAATTTATCTTTAAATATCTCAAATAAAAGTCCTGATAAAAATACGGCTGCTGTTATTAAATACAAAAGATGATTTTTAAATATGTGAGCTATCAGGTCATAAGAAAATACTCCTGATACAAATGCTGCAGCAACTCCCATTGCAAAAAGAAAATATTCGATGTTGTGTTCTATATGCCTATTTACAAGAGGCAAAATTAGGATCATTAATAATATTAGTAAGAGTGCAACAATAACCACAATCCATCCTCCTTTTACATTATTATTTGTATTATTTTGTAAAATAAAAGGTGGAAAAACTCACCTTTAAGATGAGCTTCCCACCCAAGAAGCCGAAAGTTCTTGAACAAGTCATAAGACTTGCCAACCGTAAAAACTTTATTTACTTTATTAAAATTATAACATACAGGTATTTATATAAGCAACAGAGATGAAGATATAAATTAATGGAGTACAGTGATTAAAAATATTCCGTATAATACTCCTCCAAACATCAGCACAAAAGGATTAACTGACTTTCTAATATTTATCCACATTAAATTTAAAATAGCTGAAGTTAAAGCTAACATGGCACTTAAAAAAGCTATTCCTGTGATGTTCCATGGCGTAAACAGTATACCAATAGTAACTGGTATGGAAGACTGAAACACCATCGCCCCCGTTATATTTCCAAGTGCAAGAGTATCCTTTTTTTGTCCTACCCACACAATAGAATTGAGCTTTTCAGGCAGTTCTGTTGCAATAGGCGTTATGACAATTGAGAGTATTAAAGGTGAAATTCCCATCATGTGAGACAAATCTTTTACATATCCTACAAACAAGTGAGCGCCAAAAATTATTCCTAAAAGAGATAGAATTAATTGACTGGTTATCCAGAGTAAATTAGTTTTTACTCCTAAAAACTTTGAAAAGTATAGAGTTCCTATATTTTCATCCAATTGCTGTTCATCTGAAAAAGTACGTTTTACATAAAAAGCGTATGCTAAAAGTACCAATATAATTGCAGATATTCTAATTTCGTTAACTTGATTAAAGACAGAAGCGAAAATTGCTATTGCGTATACTAAGATAAAATATGTCAAGTCTCTTTGAAACACTTTTTTATTTGCATTCATTTTCAACGTTCTTTTTCCAAAAAGGGAATAAATTATGATGGCAGCACCTGTTATCAAAAATCCTAAGGTAGAAAGCATAAAGGGAGCTCCTAAAATAGCACCTGTGGCTATTTGACTTGCCTCTCTTCCTCCATAAAAAAGTATAGCGATAATTGGTATAATTGTTTCAGGAAGTGCGGTGCCTACAGCAGCTAAAATACTTCCCACTACTCCCTGACTTAAGTTTAACTTTTTTCCAAACCATTCTACTGAGTTTGTAAATAAGATACAGGAAAGAAGTATAAAGGCGAGACTAAAAAGCAACATCACTATATCTTGTGTCAACTTCTACAACTCCTTTGTGGGTAGTGTTTTAGGTCATTTACAGTAATGTATTGTACCACAAAACGAGAAAATAATTCAATAGTTTGAGTCTCTTCACCAAACATCAATAATGTGGTAACATTTATATTAGATGTCCTTTCGCTTAAAGGAGTGGACGATATGAGCATAAGATTTATATATGGAAGAGCAGGTACAGGCAAGACTGCCTTTTGCCTTAATGATATAAAGAGAAAATTGAATGATGGAAAATCCCACCCTCTTATACTACTTGTCCCCGAACAATTTACCTTTGAGGCAGAAAAATATCTTTTAAATACAATTGAAAAAGATGAAAAGATAAGGGCACAAGTTTTGAGTTTTAAGACTTTGGCAAATAGGGTATTTACAGAAGTTGGAGGCCTTACCCGTCAGCACATGAAATCCTGCGGGAGGTCAATGCTTATTTATAAAATAATAGAAGACATACAAAAAGACCTTAAGGTTTATTCTAAAGCCTCCAGGCAGCAGGGTTTTATCAAAAAAGTTTCAGAAGTTATAACAGAGCTTAAAAGATTTGAAGTGACTCCTGAAAAGTTATTAGAGATAACTGAAACAATAGATAATTTAGGATTAAGAGAAAAACTAAAAGACATAAGTTTAATATATTCTAAATTTGAAGAGAGCTTACACCAAAATTATATAGACCAAGAGGATGAGTTGACTCTTTTGGCAGAGAAAATCGAATATTCTTCTCAATTTGAAGGAGCGGAATTTTGGATTGACGGCTTTACGGGTTTTACGCCAAAGCAATACAGGGTAATAGAAAAGCTTTTAAAGAAAGCTTCAAGAGTAAATGTCACCCTCTGTATGGATACATCACACAACTCTTATGAAATTGATACTACAGACCTTTTTTACACTACTAAAAAGACAGAAGACAAACTTTTAGAAATATGTCAAAGAAATAATATATCCTATGAAAAACCAGTAAATTTGAATATAGGGATTCCACAGAGATTTAAAGAAAGTGAAGAACTAAGTTTTATAGAAAAACATCTCTTTTCCTACCCTTACAAAGTATATCTAAAAGAAACAGAGGATATAAGCATATTTAAGGCTGTCAATGTCTATAGCGAAGTTGAAGAGACTGCAAGAGATATCATAAGATTAGTGAGAGATGAGGGGTTTAGGTATTCTGACATTGTGGTAGCTACTCGCGATTTAAATAGATATCATAAACTCATAAAAGCTATATTTTCTCAATATGGAATTCCCTATTTTATAGACCTAAAGATAGAAATAAAAAACAACCCCATCATTGTTTTTATAACCTCTCTTTTTGACATTCATTTAAAAAGATGGTCTTATGAGTCTGTTTTTAGATACCTAAAGACAGGTTTTGCAGATTTAGAAAAAGAGGACATAAACCTTATTGAGAATTATGTTTTAGCTAACGGTATAAAGGGAGATAAATGGAAAGAGGAAGTTTGGAATTACAGGTTAAATTACAGATTTGATAGACTTTCAATAGAGGAAGATGAAAAAGAGATAATAGAGAGAGTGAATGAGATAAAAGGAAAAATCGCAACTCCCTTACAGGATTTTTATAAAAAATTTTCTAAATCAAAGAATATTAAAGAAGCTTGTGGCACTTTGTATGACTTTTTAGTTGAAATGAAATTGCCTCAAAAGATTGAAAAATTAATTGAAAAATTCAAAGAAGAGAAGGAATTTGACACGGCAAATCAATACGCACAGGTTTGGGATATTGTTGTAGATGTTTTAGACCAAATGGTAGAAGTGATGGGGGAGGAAAAAGTTACAGCAGAGCAGTTTGCAAAGATATTAAGCATAGGTTTTGATGAATATCAAATTGGAAGTATTCCTCCTGCACTTGATGAAGTGTTAGTTACCAGTGTCGATAGGATGAAAAGTCACAATGCAAAAGCCCTTTACATAATCGGCGTAAATGATGGTATATTTCCTGCTTCTCTTTTTGAGGAAGGAATTTTGACAGATGGGGATAGGGAAATTTTAGCTTCCCACAATGTGGAGTTAGACAGAGATACAAAGACTAAAATATTTGAAGAGCAATTTTTAGTCTACACTGCTCTGACTTCCACAAGTAAATTTTTAAAGATAAGCTATCCCATTGCTGACCATGAAGGGAAAAGCGTGAGACCCTCTATAATAATTTCCCGCTTGAAAAAGATTTTTCCTAAAATAAAGCAGTTTAGCAACGTGGTAGAGATGGATACAGCAGAGGAAAATTTAAATCGCGTATCAACACCTTCACCTACTTTTAATGAAATGGTAAGTGCAGTTAAAAAATGGGATATTACAAATAAAATGCATCCTCTGTGGTTGGATGTGTATAAATGGTATGCTAAAAGTGAATCATGGAAGCCGAAATTGACAAGGGCTTTAGAAGGACTTTATTACACTAATCAGGTTAAAAAAGTACCTGCCCACAAGGTAAAAAAGTTGTATGGGGATGAAATGTATTTTAGCGTATCCAGACTTGAAAAATACGCAGCTTGTCCTTTTGCTTATTTTGTCCAATACGGGCTTAAAGCGAAAGAAAGGAAAATATTTAGTTTCGAGCCTCCTGATTTAGGGACCTTTATGCACAATGTCCTTGACAGATTTTCAAAGGCATTGGAGGAAGAAGGACTTACTTGGCAGGATATTGACAGAGAGTGGTGCGATGAGGCTGTGGCTATTATTGTGGATGACATGATACAAAAAATACCAGGATATATTTTAAACAGCAGTCCCAGATACAAATATCTTGCTGAAAGGTTAAAAAGAGTGCTTTCTAATGCGGTATGGGTGGTATCTGAGCATATAAAGAGAAGTTCTTTTGTGCCTTTAGACCATGAGGTTGCTTTTGGCGATAACCAAAAGTATCCTCCTATAAAGATTGTGCTGTCAAACGGTGAGGAGATAAATCTCATAGGGAGGATAGACAGGGTTGATATATTTGAAAAAGAGGATGAAGCCTATATAAGGATAATAGATTACAAGTCTGGCAACAAAACTTTAGACCTTTCAGATGTGTTTTATGGTTTAGAACTTCAGCTTTTGATATATTTAGATGCTATATTAGAAAGTGCAATAAACGGAAACACAAATTTAAATCCGGCTGGCATATTCTACTTTAAAATAGATGACCCGATTATAAAGGCAGATAAAGATATATCAGATGAAGAGTTGCAAATGCAAATTTTTAAAAAGTTGAGATTGGAAGGGCTTGTTTTAAATGATGCTCAAATCATAAAAGAGATGGACAAATCAATTGAAGGTACTTCTTATATAATTCCAGCAACAATCAATAAAGACGGGAGTGTAGGCAAAAACACCAAAGGAGCCACAAAAGAGCAGTTTGAATTGTTGAGAAGGCACGTCAAAAAGACCATACAACGTCTCAGCGAACAGATGTTAGAGGGAAACATTTCAATTTCTCCATATAAAAAAGATAAAGAAACTCCTTGTAAATATTGCCCTTACTCTTCTGTCTGCCAATTTGAAACGAATTTTAAAGGGAATGAGTACAGGATTATAAAGAGTAAAGATGTTGAGGAGATATGGAGTATATTGGAACAGGAAGTGGAGTCAGATGGAAACCAAATGGACTTATGAACAACAGCTGGCTATAAATACAAGGGGCAGTAATCTCTTGGTGGCAGCAGGTGCAGGCTCTGGCAAAACGGCTGTCTTAGTTGAAAGAATCATAAAACTTGTCACGGATGACAAAAATCCTGTAGATATTGATAAACTTTTAGTTGTTACTTTTACAAATGCTGCCGCTTCTGAGATGAGAGAAAGGATAGCAGAAGCGTTGATTTCTAAGTTAGACCAAAATCCGGAAGACAGGCGGCTTAGCAATCAGCTAACATTACTTAACAAAGCTACAATCACCACAATTCACTCCTTCTGCTTGGAAGTAGTGAGAAATAACTTTTTTCTCATAGATTTAGACCCTAACTTTAGAATAGGGGATGATACAGAAACTTTACTTTTAAAATTAGAGGCGGTAGAGGAGCTTTTTGAGGAATTATATCAAAAAGAGGATAATGAAGATTTTTTGACATTGGTTGAAAGTTATGGAGGCACAAAGGACGATAAACCCCTTGTAGATATTCTTTTAAAATTGTACGATTTTGTAAAATCACTTCCCTGGCCTGAAAAATGGCTTAGGGATGTGTTATTAAGCTTTGAAGTTAAAGAGGATTTTCATTTTGAAAATTCACAATGGGCGGCAGTAATATTAGACAGTTTAAAAGTAGAAATGTCAGGGCTTTTAAATGGAATGTATGTGGCAATTGATAAGCTTCATGGTGAAAATGGGCTACAAAGCTATCTTGATAATTTTGAAATAGAGGCGGAAAGCTTGGAAAAACTTCTAGACTGTGAAAATTGGGAGGAATTTAGAAAACAGATAAATGCCATAGAGTTTGATAGACTTCCCAGAGCAGGTAAAGATGCAGACCATAAAGTAAAAGATGAAGTGACAAAAATAAGAAATGAGGTTAAAGCTAAAATTAAGGAGATAAGAAATAAGTTTTTTTCAGATGACATAGAAAAAATTGAAGAAGAAATTAAAGCTTTGTACCCTATCATAAAGGCTTTAGTGGATTTGATTCTACTTTTTGATAAAAAATATACTGATAAAAAAAGGGAAAAAGGCATTATAGACTTTAATGACATTGAACATTTTGCACTGCAAATTTTGACAGAAGTCGATGAAAACGGGAATGTGAAGCCTTCAGAGGCAGCTTTGATGTATAGAGAAAAATTCCAAGAAATTTTTGTGGATGAATATCAAGATTCTAATTTAATACAGGAAGTTATACTAAGCACTATAGCCCGAGAAGACACACCTAACAGGTTTATGGTAGGAGATATAAAACAGAGCATATACAGGTTTAGGCAGGCAAATCCTCATATATTTTTTGAAAAGTACAATACTTATTCTTCAAAAGAGGAAGATAAAAATAAAAAGATACTGCTTTATAAAAATTTCAGAAGCAGACCCCAAATCATAGATGCGGTAAATTTCATTTTCAAAAAAATAATGTCTAAGAATGTAGGGGAGATAGATTATACAGAGGAAGAGAAGTTAAATTGTGGAGCAGATTTTGGAACACCTCCTCTTGATGCCATTGTAGGTGGACCTGTGGAAATACATTTGATAGAGAAAAGTGATGAAACTCCTGAAGAGGAAGAATTAGAGGTTTATGGGGAAGAAGAGGAAGAGATTATTGACAACATACAAGTAGAAGCAAGGGTGGTAGCTCAAAGGATAAAGGAATTAGTTACACAAAATGAGAAAAATACCTTTATGGTTTATGATAAAAACCTCAAAAATTATAGGCCTGTTGAGTATAGGGATATAGTAATACTTTTGAGGGCTACAGAAAGATGGGCACCTGTATTTTTAGAAGAATTTATAAATGTCGGTATTCCTGCTTTTGCGGACACAGGAACGGGATACTTTGAAACAACGGAGATAAAGACTATAATATCTCTCCTTCAGGTGATAGACAACCCAATGCAAGATATTCCGTTGTTGGCAGTTTTGAGGTCTCCTATTTTTTCCTTTACCCCAGAAGAATTAATTGACATAAGGTTAGAAGAGCCTAATAGAGCTATATATGAAGCACTTAAAAAGGTATCACAAAGGGAGGCTGAATTAGGGCAAAAAGCTAAAAGTTTCTTAGAATCATTGAAAAAGTGGCAAGAGAAAGCCATTTATATGCCGGTGGATGAGTTTTTGTGGTATTTATATCAAGACACTGGTTATTATGCCTATGTAGGGGCAATGCCTCAAGGAGTGCAGAGGCAGGCAAACTTGAGGATTTTGTTTGAAAGGGCAAAGCAGTACGAGGAAACAAGTTTTAAAGGGCTGTTTAACTTTATCAATTTTATAAACCGCCTCAAAGTCAGCAGTGGCGATATGGGAAGTGCTAAAATAGTAGGAGAAAATGAAAATGTAGTCAGGATAATGAGTATACACAAAAGTAAAGGTCTTGAATTCCCGGTAGTTATAGTTGCAGGCTTAGGTAAACAGTTTAATTTAAAGGATTTAAGTCAAAGCGTATTGTACCATCATTTATTAGGATTAGGCCCTGAGTTTGTGGACTTCAAAAGAAGAATTTCTTATCCCAGCATTGTGAAAGAGGCAATAAAAAACAAAATAAAGTTAGAAAGCCTTTCTGAAGAGATGAGGGTTTTGTACGTTGCTTTGACAAGGGCAAAAGAAAAGTTAATATTAGTTGGAAGTGTTAAAGACATAAAGGAAAAAGTGAAAAAATGGTGCAATATTGCTATGTTGGAGAGTAAGGTGCCTGAGTATGAAATTTTAAAAGGTAAAAGTTATATAGATTGGATAGGTCCTGCTGTTATAAAGCATGTGGATTTAAAACCTTTAAGGGATTTTGCACAGGTACAATATGTGGCTGTGGAAGAGGATAGCTCACAGTGGCAGGTAAGGATTTGGAATAAAAAAGATGTGATTTTTGATAAAAAACAGGTTGAGGAAGAGACAAACTTATTGCAAAGGCTTGAAAACTTAGATTTAGATAGCCCTAGCAGTGAATTTTATGATGAAGTGACAAGGCGTTTAAATTATGTATATCCTTATGAAAAAGCCTGCCATTTGCCTGCGAAACTTTCCGTTACAGAAATTAAAAGAATTTTAAACGAAGAAGTAATAGATGAGGACACTACTTCAATATTTGAAAAAACAGTCCTTAAAATCCCTGCCTTTTTAGAAAAGAAAAAAGGACTTACTGCAGCCGAAAAAGGTATAGCTATGCACCTTGTCATGCAAAAACTTGATTTAAATAAGGACTTATCTTTGGATGGTATTAAAGGACAGGTAAAAGATATGGTAGATAGAGAGATATTAACGGAGGAACAGGCAAAAGAAGTGGATATACAGAAAATTGAAGGATTTTTCAAAACCTCTCTTGGGGAAAGGATGCTAAACTCGAAAAATGTAAAGAGAGAAGTGCCTTTCCACATAAAATTAAGTAGCAGAGAAATTTACAAAGATTTGCCTGAAGAATACCAAAAAGAATTTATACAGGTGCAGGGAATTATTGACTGTTTCTTTGAAGAAGAGGACGGTTTAGTTTTAATAGATTATAAAACAGACTATGTTCAGGAAGGCAAAGTAGAAGAAATTAAAGAAAGATATAGAGTTCAGATAGAACTGTATTCAAAGGCACTAAAGAATATTACAGGCAAAAAGGTAAAAGAAAAATACATTTATCTATTTTTCAATGGAAACATTTTGGAGTATTGATAGACAAGGAGTTGGTTTCCTTACCTATACTGATTTAGTGGGTTCAATTTTTTGGAGCGGACATGTTGCAAGCATGTATTCTCCAATATAATAATCAGGTAAATAAATAAAGAAGGAGGAGTTCTTATGTATCCTAATTATCGAATTTCTGTTGAAATCATTTTGTTGCATGAGGGAAAGGTTCTTTTGACCAAACGTGCTCCGCATTGCAAGGTTGCTCCGAATGTCTGGAATGTTCCCGCAGGAAAAATAAAATATGATGAAATTCCCGTTCAAGGTTTGTATCGAGAAGCAAAAGAGGAAATCAATTTGGATGTGGAATTGTTGGAAGAGCTATCAGTTAGGAATTTAAAAAGTAAAAGTGGAGATGAAGATATATACCGAGTTGTGTTTACGTATCTTGTTAAACCTAAAAACGATGATATTTCTTCGCTCAAACTCAATGATGAACATTCCGAGTATGCTTGGATTACCAAAGAAGATCTCAATAATCCAAAATATGAGACGCTTCACGATGATATACGAAACATTCTTTTAACGAAGGTGTTTAAGTAAAGATGAATGAAGTAATTGTATAAGTTTTATTATATAATAAGCTTGTAACAGTTGTTTATCGTTTTTGAGTGAGAGATAAAATATTAAGGGTGATAAAATGAGGATTTTACATACTTCAGACTGGCATTTGGGAAAAAGCCTTGAAAATTTTTCAAGGATTGAAGAGCAGGAGAAATTTTTAGAGGATTTTGTGCAGATGGTGGAGGAAAATAATGTAGACCTGGTCATAATTGCCGGGGATATATACGATTCTTCAAACCCTCCTGCAAGGGCGGAAATGCTTTTTTACACAACTTTAAAAAAACTTTCCAACGGGGAAAGAGTGATTTTGGTCATAGCAGGAAATCATGACAATCCTGAAAGGCTTTCTGCTGCCAGCCCTCTTGCTTATGAGCACGGAGTGATACTTTTAGGTACTCCTAAAAGTATTGTGCCCAAGGGAGACTTTGGGAAATTTAAAATTTTAGATTCGGGAGAAGGATACTTAGAAATTGAGATAAAAGGTGAAAAAGCTGTAATTATAGCTCTTCCTTATCCCAGTGAAAAAAGGCTAAATGAAATTTTTACATCAGAATTGGAGGAAGAGAAAAGGCAGAAAAGTTACTCTGAAAGAGTTGGTGAAATTTTTAATGACCTTTCGAAAAAATACAGAGAAGATACTATAAACATTGCGGTATCTCATATTTTTGTTGCAGGAGGAGAGGAGTCAGGTTCAGAAAGGCCTATTCAGTTAGGAGGAAGTTTTACAGTAGAAATAAGGCACCTGCCACAAAAGGCGCAGTACATAGCTCTCGGACACCTTCACAAACCTCAGAGAATTTCTTCTACTCTTCCTGCTTATTATTCTGGTTCCCCTCTTCAGTACAGCAAAAGTGAGATGAACCATTCTAAATGTGCTTATTTAGTAGATTTAAAGGTAGGAGAACCTGCACTTGTGAAGGAAATATATTTTAAAAATTACAAGCCTATTGAAGTGTTTAGGTGTAATGGTATAGAGGAAGCTTTAGAGATTTGCAATGAATACAGGGATAAAGATATATGGGCATATTTCGAGATTAAAACTGAGTCTCCACTGCCTTCTTCAAAGATAAAAGAAATGAAGAGCATATTACCGGATATAGTTGAAATAAAGCCAATTTTGCCAGAGGATGAGATGGAAATTGAAGACTATGAGATAGATGATAAAAGTGTAAAGGAACTTTTTGAAGAATTTTATTTAAAGGAAAACAAAGTTCCTCCAACAGAGGAGGTTTTAGAACTTTTTATGAGTATAGTAAAGGAAGAGGATGAGGAAGATGAGACCTCTGAAGCTTAAAATTGCTGGGCTTAATAGTTTTGTAGAAGAACAAATTATTGATTTTGAAGTCCTAACAGAAAAAGGACTTTTTGGCATATTTGGTCCCACAGGAAGTGGAAAATCCACTATTATAGATGCAATTACTCTTTCAATGTACGGGAAAATTCCCAGAAATAGCAAGGATTTTATAAATACTCAATCTACATCTATGTCTTTGACATACCAGTTTGAAATAGGTGTTGATGGGGCAAGAAAAAGGTATATAGTTGAGAGAAATGTAAAAAGGGACGCAAAAAGCGGCGGTTATAAAACTACATTAGCAAGACTGCGGGAAATAGGGGAAAGTGGAGAAAGAGTTTTGGCAGAAAAAGATAGGGAAGTTCACCAAAAAATAGTGGATTTAATTGGACTTACAGCAGAGGATTTTACTCGTTCTGTAGTGCTTCCACAAGGGAAATTTAGTGAATTTTTAAAGCTAACAGGCAAAGAAAGAAGGGACATGTTAGAGAGGATTTTTGGCTTAGAAAAGTATGGAAGCAAATTACTTGTTAGAATAAGAGATGTAAAGAGAGAAAAAAGTAATTTATTGAATGAGGTAAATGCGAAGTTAAGTCAGCACGAAGGTGTTACTAAAGAAGCATTGGAAGATTTAAAGAAAAAGTTTGAGATTTTAAAAGAAGAAGAGAAAACTTTAAAAGAACAAAAGGATAAATTAGATAAAGAAAGGGAAAAACTTAAAGGGATATGGGAAAAACAGCAGGAGTTAAATCAATTTTTGCATAAGAAGGAAGTCTTAGACCAGCAATTAAAAGAAATAGAAGATAAAAAGGAAAAGTTAAAAAAAGCGGAAAAGGCACTATCAGTAAAACCGTATATAGACTCTTTAGTGGAGACAGAGAAAAAACTCATTTTAAATCAAAAGGATGTGGAAAAGTATTCTAAAGAGTTGGAGGAGGCTGAAAAATTACTTGAGAAGGTAGAAAAAGAATATGAGGCTTCCTTAAAAGAAAAGGAAGAAAAAATTCCTCTCATAATTGAAAAGGAAGAAAGGCTTAAAAGGGCTTTTAAACTGAGAGATGAGATAAAAAAGATTAATAGTGAAAGGGAGAAACTTGTAAAGGAGTATAAAGATTTAAAAAAGCAGATAGATGGGATAGAAAGAGAAATAAAAGCCCTGTCCGATTCTATAGATATAGCAAAAAGACAGTTGGGTGAGAAGGAAAAAAGAATTAATGAAATTAAAGTTGATTCGAATAAAAGGGAAAAAATTTTTGCTGCTTTTGAGATTCAGAAAGAGTTTGAAAGGGCAGACAAAGAGAAAAAAGAAAAGGAGAAAAGAATTTTAGAATTAAAAGAGCTAATAGGTAAGCAGCAGAAAGATATTGAAAAAATAGATAATTTATTGAAACGAAAAGAAAAAGAAATACAAGAGGTTGACAATAATATAAAAAACCTTGAAATGCAAAAGCCTCCCACAAATGAAGACCTTTTGGACCTGCAAAAAAGTTTAGAAAGAAAAAGAGTAGAAATTTTAGAATTGAAAGAAAAAGAAAAGTTAAAAAATGAGGCGGAAAATAATTTAAAAGAAATTTTAAAAATAAAAGAAGAAATAAATGATGAGATAAAAGAGATTGAAGAGAAATTAAAAAATAAAAATAATAGTTTGGAAGAAGTAAAAAAAGATATAGAGGAACTTGTAAAAAACAACATGGCAGGTGAACTGGCAGAGGGATTAAAAGAAGGTGTTCCCTGTCCTGTCTGTGGTTCGATTAATCATGTAAGATTGGCACAAAAGGTAGAGGAAGACTTAATAAAAGAAAAGCAGGAAATAAAGGCAAACTTAGAAAAGGATATAATGGACTATCAAAGTAAGCTTTTTAAATTAAAAGGTGAATTATCAGGAATAGAAGTCAAAGAAGAGATGTATAAAAAAGAATATGATAAACTGTGGGATATATTAAAAGACATTAACCTTTTAAAATTAGAAGAAGAATTAAATAAGATGGAGTCTGATTTTATACAGGGGAAAGAAAAATTAGAAAAATGGAATAAGAGTAAGGAAGGATTAGAGACTTTAATTAAAAAATTAAAGGAGGAAAAAGCAAGTTTAGATTTAGAACATACAAGATTAAAAGAAGGTATAAATAAAGATATTAGCCTTTTGAAAGAGTTTGAGTCTTCTCTTGAGGCTATTAGTATAACTTACAGTGAATTAGAAGGTCAGTTAAGAATATCAAGGGAAGAATTGGGGATTTCAGATTTTAAAGAAAAAGTGGAGGAAATAAATCAAAAAGAGAGGGAAATAGAAGGCCTGAGGAATGAAATAGAGAATTTTAAAAATACGATTGAAGAATTGACAAATAAAAAGGAAACCCTTTCAAACAATCTCAATGCTCTTTCAATAAGGAAAGGACAGATAGAGGAAATAGGTAAGGAAAAAAGTAAAAACCTTCGGGAGAGGCAGCAGGAGTTTGATTCTTTATCAGAAGGTAGAGACATAGAAGAATATTTAAAAGAGATTCAGTATAATAAAGAAAAAATTACAAAAATGGAGAGTGCTTTAAAAGAAACTTTAGAAAAGGCAAGAAAGGATAAACAAAATATAGAGAGTAAAAAGATATCTGCCCTTGAGAGTCGGGACCTTTTAAATAATATGTTTAGGGAACAAAGTGAAAAATTAGAAAATGCTCTATTAGAAAAGGGATTTAAGGATAAAAAAGAGGCTTTGGAGTATTTATTAGACAGTGAAAATATTAAAAAAATTGAGGAAGAAATTAAGAATTTTGAAAATGAATATGTATCTGTAAACAAAAGTATAGACAGACTGATGGAGATATTGCAAGGGCAGAAAATTAATGAAGAAGAATGGAATCAATTAGAAGAAAGCATTAAAGGGTTGGAGCAGGTCTTAAACGAAAAAAGGAAGGAAATAGGCGCTACAGAAAAGGCTATTTCAGATATGCAAGAGAATTTGCAAAAAGTAGAAGAATTTACAAAGCAGAAAAAGGAATTAGAGCGTGTAGTGGATATATTAAATGAATTGGACAATCTTTTTCAGGGAAATAAATTTGTAGATTTTATTGCCGCAAGACAGCTTAAATATATAACCTTTTTTGCATCAAAAAGGCTTAAGGAAATAAGTAGGGGAAGGTATGCCCTTGAGATTGATTCAGACAACAATTTTGTAATGAGAGATGACTTCAATGGCGGAGTAAGAAGGTCTGTAGATACTTTATCTGGCGGTGAAACTTTTTTGACATCCCTTTCTTTGGCTTTGGCTCTTTCTTCTCATATACAATTAAAGGGAAGAGCACCTTTAGAATTCTTTTTCTTAGATGAAGGTTTTGGAAGTCTTGACGCGGAACTTTTGGATATAGTGATGACCTCTTTAGAAAGGCTTAAAAAAGACAAAATGGTAGTGGGCATAATAAGCCATGTAGAAGAATTAAAAAACAGAGTACCTGTAAAACTAATTGTTACACCACCTGCCGTCTCTGGCGAAGGGAGTAAGGTGAGAATAGAATATACATAGAGAGAAGGGGATACCTTCTCTCTAAAACTGTCTTACAATTTTCTCAATTGCATCGAGAGTTTTTTCAATGTCTTTTTTACTTATGTAATAATGAGTTACAAATCTTACTGCAAAATCATTTCCGCCATTTATTAAAATTCCCTGCTCTTTTAATTTTAGAGCAAATTCTTTGCCAGTCATTCCTGTTTTTGATATGTCGGTCATTACTATATTTGTTTGTACCGTTTCCAGGTCGAGGTTTATTCCCGGTATATTTTTTAATCCTTCTGCTAAAAATCTTGCATTGTCATGGTCTTCCTGTAGCCTTTTTGTCATTTTTTCAAGTGCTACAATGCCAGCAGCTGCAATAAAACCTGCTTGTCTCATTCCACCACCTAACATTTTGCGGTATTTTCTTGCTTTTTCAATGAAATCTTTTGTGCCGACGACTACCGACCCAATAGGGGCGCATAAGCCTTTGGAGAGGCAAAACATTACACTATCTGCATATTTGGCTATTTCTCTTACATCTACTTTAAGATAAGTAGCGGCATTGAATATTCTCGCACCATCTAAATGAACAGGTATATTATGTTTTTGAGCTATTTCGTATATTTCCTTCATAATTTCAATTGGAGTTACAGTGCCACCAGCTCTGTTATGAGTATTTTCAAGGCAGATAAGACTTGTGACGGGGTAATGTATGTCCTTTGGCCTTATGGCCTTTTCTACATCGGCAGGATTTAAGACACCTTTGTTGCTTTTCAAAGCTTTTGTCTGTACGCCTGCAAGGTATCCCACTCCTCCAACTTCATAAGTTATGATATGGCAGTTTTCTTCTACAATAATTTCTTCTCCTGGATGAGTGTGAGTCATTATTGAGACTTGGTTACCTTGTGTACCGCTTGTTACTAGCATTGCTGCTTCTTTTCCAAACATTTCTGCTGCCATTTCTTCAAGTTTTCTCACTGTAGGGTCTTCGCCGTAGACGTCATCACCTACTTCAGCCTTGTACATGGCTTCCCTCATTTCTTCAGTGGGCACTGTTACAGTGTCACTTCTTAAATCAATATATTGCATTTGTAATCCCCTCTCGCCAATATGATTCATAAAAATTTCTTTTGTTCTCATTATACCATATAATACCTGAAATTTTTAATAATTTATTCTCATTTATAGTATGGTATCAAAATATTTTAAACAAAGAAATTTAGTATAGAAATAAAACGTTTAACATGATAAAATATATGTGTGTGGTAGACATTAAGTTAAAAGGTAGGAGAGTTGATATGAAATACAATTTTGATGAAATAGTAGATAGGAGAAATACAGATTCAATTAAATGGGGAAATTTAAAAGAGACTTTTGGTGAGGAAGACATTTTGCCAATGTGGGTTGCGGATATGGATTTTAAAGCCCCTACTGAAGTTATAGAAGCATTTAAGGAAAGAGTCCAACATGGAGTATTTGGATATACATGGATACAAGATTCTTTTTACGATGCGATTATAAATTGGGTCAAAAGAAGGTTTAATTGGGATATAAAAAAAGAATGGATTTTATTTATTCCTGGAGTGATTCCAGGGCTTAGTATTGGAGTTAGAGAATTGACAAATGAAGGAGAAAAAGTTTTAATACAGCCGCCAGTATATCCACCATTTTATGAAGTTATCAACAATAATAACAGAGTTATAAATAAAAATCCTTTAAAACATAATGGGAAAAAGTTTGTTATGGATTATGAAGATTTGGAAAAGAAAATAGATGAAGAAACAAAATTAATGATACTTTGCAATCCTCATAATCCTGTCGGAAGGGTGTGGACAAAAGAAGAACTTGAAATATTAGGATATATATGTGTCAAAAATGATTTAACAATTATATGCGATGAGATACACAGTGATTTTATTCTAAAAGGTTATAAACATACACCTCTTGCGACAATTTCCAAAGAATTAGAACAAAGGACTATAACTCTTATGGCCCCCAGCAAAACTTTTAATATTCCGGGACTTGCTACAGCATTTGCCATCATTCCAAATCCAGATTTAAGAAATAAATATCAAAAGGCTATTAAAGCCTTGAGAATAGATAATATAACTATTTTTGGAGCTTTGGGATTAGAGACGGCATACAATAAAGGGGAAGAATGGTTGGAAGAGTTGCTAAAATATATTGAATATAATATAGATTTTGCTATAGATTATATCCATAAGAATATACCTGAGGTGGAAGTAGATAGACCAGAAGGCACGTACTTACTTTGGCTTAATTTTAAAAAATTAAATAAAACTTCTGATGAGATATACAAAGCTTTAATAGAAGTAGGTAAAGTAGCATTAAATGATGGAAGGCAATACGGAGAAGAAGGAGATGGATTTTTTAGGCTTAATGTAGGTTGTCCAAGAGCCATATTAGAAGAAGGTTTAAAAAGAATAGAAAAAGCAGTAAAAAGCTTATAAATTTAAGCGGGTCTATTAAAAGACCCGCTTTGTCGAAAAGAAGGGATATTTTATGAGTGACCTTATTTCAAAGGCTTGTGTACAAACCACCAGTCAAAAGCTTCAATTTCTTTTGATTTAATCTTTTCTTTTCTTTCATTTGCAGAAGCTTCATCAGTGGATGGTGGGACTATTACATGGTCTTTAATTAAGTAGTTATTTGGCCATTTTTCAGGGAGTGCCACGCCGTATTGGTCTGCTGTTTGCAATGCTTTTAATGCTCTTAATATTTCATCTACATTTCTTCCAACTTCTTGTGGATAATACATTATAAGTCTTATTGTTCCTTTGTCGTCTACTATAAATACTGCTCTTACAGTATTGGTGCCTTTGCCTGGATGAATCATTCCTAATTGGTTAGAGACTTTTCCTAAGTCATCAGCTATGACTGGGAAAGGAATAGCTATGTTTGTGTTGTCCTTTATCCACTCTACCCATTTTATGTGGGAGAAAACTTGGTCAACTGATAGACCTATTAATTCAGTGTTTAATTCTTTAAAGTCATTAGCTTTCCTTGCAAATTCTACAAATTCTGTTGTGCAAACTGGTGTAAAGTCTGCTGGGTGGCTAAAAAGCACAAACCATTTTCCCGCGTAATCCTCAGGCAGTCTCTTTACTCCGTGAGTGGTCACTACCTCCATAGATGGGAATTTTTCTCCTAACAATTTCATTCTAATTTCCTCCATTTTTAAACCTCCTTATTTTTCTCATTACATTTTTTGCATATGCCATAAACATTTATGTCAACATTTCTAATTACAAAGCCTTTTAATTCTTCTACATTTATAATTTCCTCTGATACGGGAAAATCATATACGTTGCCACATATTTCACATTTAAGGTGTCCGTGAAAGTAAGTGTTTATATCATATCGCAATTCTTTTTCTTTCAAAGATAAAGCATTTACAACTCCTTTTTCCATAAACAATTCCAATGTGTTGTAAACACTGGTTTTTGAAAGGGTTGGTATTTCGCCTATCAAGTATTGATAAATGTCATCAGCTGTTGGGTGTATTCTATTGTTTAAAAGGTATTCTAATACTTTTATCCTTATGGTAGAAGGCTTTATATCATGTCTCTTTAAATAATCTTTTAATTGCTCTATTGTATAAGTCATTTTCATTACTTCTTTCTCACGATTATTTTGCTGCGTAGTAGCATCTTTTGGGAGACATTATCAAGTCCTCTTTTTTTAGCTCTTTTATAGCTTTGTCTACTTCTTTTTTGTCTAAATTAGCTTTTTGAGCAATATCTCCTGGTCTTAAAGGTTCAGAGGATTCTTTTAAAGTTTTTAGTACCAACTCTTTTACTTCCATTTATCCCACCTCGTTTGTATTAAATTTAATTTTGTATTAATTTCAATTTTATTATAATATTAATTTTTAGTTTTGTCAACAGTTTTTTGTTTTATTTTTCCTTCATGAGGAGAAATTATTTAAAAATGAATTACTAATCTTCAAAAAAACATTGACAATTTTAAAGGAAAAGTATATTATAATAGTAGAATGCATTCGGTTGCATAAAAGTTTTAGCATTTCTCCACGATTTGATTAATTTTCATAATTAATCAAATTCTTTTTTTAATCTGACGATGCATTCGATTGCATTTACTAAAAAGAATAGGAGAGGTCTTACAAATGTCCGAAATAAGATATGACCTTATAACTGGTAAAAGGGTGATTATAGCTACAGAGCGAGGTAAAAGACCTTATGATTTTAATGTAAACTATGAGGAAAAGAAAAATAATAATACTTGCCCTTTTTGCCCCGGGAATGAAGAGATGACTCCTCCTACTTTAGTTGAAATTAAGGATAAAAAAGGGAACTGGTTAGTGAGAGGATTTGAAAATAAATTTGCAGCCGTGAATAGGGATTTAAAGAGTTTTGAGGTACCATCCCTTTATAAAGCGGAATATGGCTATGGTGTAGCGGAAGTGATAGTAGAGTCACCAGAACACGATGTAACTTTTGGAAGTTTATCTTTAGGGCAAATGCAAAAAGTTTTTATGGCAATAATTGAGCGTTATAAAAAAATTGCTCAAGACGATAAAATAAAATACATTCAGGTGTTCAAAAATTTTGGAGCAAGAGGAGGAGCTTCCTTAGAACACGGGCATTGGCAGATTATAGCTACTTCTTTTATTCCAGATGTAGTAGAAAAAGAGGTAACAGGTATACAAGAATATATTAAGAAGAAGGGCAAATGTCCTTATTGTGAAATTGTCAAATGTGAAAAAGAAGAAGGTAAAAGGATAATAGGTGAAAATGAGAATTTCATTGTTATCGCTCCTTATGCATCTCAATATCCTTATGAGTCATGGATAATACCCAAAGAGCATCAAGAGCGATTTGAAGAGTTAAAAGAAGAAAATATTGCAAATTTGACCGAAATTTTGAAGCCTCTTATAGAAAAGTACGAGAGAGAATTTAACTTTCCGCCATATAATATTGTGGTTCATACAGTACCAATTTCTGATATAAGAAATTATCATTGGCATATTGAAATTATTCCAAGGCTTACTGTGGCAGCTGGTTTCGAGTTAGGGACAGGAGTTTATATAAATCCTGTGCCACCAGAATTGGCAGCATCAGTTTTAAGAATAGAATGAAATTCTATTGAAAGAAGTGGTCAAATGTATATTGGTAAAACCTTCAACTTTGAAGAAATACCTACAAAACTGAAAGATATAATTAAAAATATAGATAAAGACAATTTTAAAAAGTTTAGGTGGTTTCAGGAGAAGGCTTATAATATTTTAGATATATTTTTATTTGATTATGCAATATTGTCTAAAAAGGAAGCTGAGATTATAATTGCAGCTATTATAGCTTTTGCGGTGAAAGCTCCAACGAGTAAGAAAGAGATTACTTTGCTTTATTATGTGCCTTTAATTATAACTCCTTATTTTAGGAATAATGATTTAATAGATATTATTGAGAGTCCAAATTTAAAAGCTTTTATATACGATGGAATTGACGATATAAATTATGTTAAGTTTTTAAATAAAGCGTTAAGTGAAGAAACAGTTATAAAATTTGAGTCTGGTGCCCAATTAATTCCTTATAATCTTAAAAAAGACGATATATACAGTTCACGAAGGCTGAGCAATAAGTCCAGTAATAGTTTAACATTTTTACAAAAAAATGAAATAATAAAGACTTATAGAAAATTTGTAAAAGGAGTTAATCCTGACCTTGAAATGACTTTTGAACTTAAAAATGCAGGTTTTGGAAATGTTCAAGATATAAGAGGTTATTTTTTATATGAAGACAGTAGCGGAGATAGGTATACTGTTGCTATAATAGTGGAACACATTAAAAACATGGGAGACATGTGGCAATATACGCAAGAGTATCTGTCTTCTGTAATTTCTACTTTATCCGATTATGAGGAAATTGAAGAAAGTTACGTAGAAGGATACTTGAGCAATTACTTTGAAGAGGTAAGAGAGATAGCAAGGATAATTGCCGATATGCATATTAAATTGTCTTATATTGATAAAGAAGATTTTGCTAAAAGAAATGTTGAAATATCAGATGTTGAAGAAGTGTTGAAGAGCATAAAAAATAATTTCGCTAAACTTTTAAATTTTATAAAATTGTCTACTTTTGATGAACAAATAACTTCAATGATAGAAGAGATTGTAAAGCAACAAGAGTTTTTAATGAGCAAATTAGAAGAATTTAAAGATACTGCTGTTTTTGGCAAATATATAAGATGTCATGGAGACCTACACTTAGAGCAAATTTTAAAGACTGAAGAGGGATATGTGATAATAGATTTTGAAGGGGAACCGACAAAACCTATTGAGGTGAGGAGAAAAAAAATATCTCCCTTAAAAGATGTGGCAGGCATGGTACGTTCTTTTAGTTATGCTGCTTATGCTGCTTATTTTAATTATCTTAATGCAAAAGGTAAGTTGCAGGATGAAAAAATAGAAAAAGTGCTGTCAGTGTGGGAAGAAGCTGTCACGGAGACTTTTGTAGAAAACTATTTGGAATTGGTGACAAGGGAAGCACCAGACATTATACCAGAAGGTGAAAATTTCGATAAGGCTTTAGCTATTTTTAAATTAGATAAAGCTCTTTTTGAAGGAATTTATGAGGTAAATAATAGACCTTCTTGGTTTAAAATACCTTTAAAAGGTATTTTAGGGTGTATTGAGGATTTGAAATTAGAAAAACACGGATCGGAGGTAAACTATGGATAAGTTAAAAGTTACAATGTTTACAAATGAATACCCTCCTAATATTTACGGTGGAGCTGGTGTTCATGTAGATTATCTTGTTAGGGAACTGTCTAAACTGATGGAAGTAGACGTGAGATGCTTTGGTGACCAAGATTATACGGCTGATAATCTAAAAGTCCGTGGATATAAACAGTGGGATAAGTTAAAGGAAAATTCAGATCCAAGATATCAGAAAGTTTTGGGGCCTTTTTCCATTGATTTGGCAATGGTGAAGGATGAGATAGACTCAGATATTTTACACTGCCATACCTGGTATACTTTCATGGCGGGCTTTTTAGCTAAAAAATTGTATGATAAACCCCTTGTAGTTACAGTTCACAGCCTTGAGCCTTTAAGGCCATGGAAAGAGGAACAGTTAGGTAATGGATATAAATTAAGTTCTTGGATGGAAAGAACAGGGATTGAAGCCGCCGATAGGGTTATAGCAGTATCACAAGGTTCGAAAGAAGATATATTGAAGTATTACAATATTCCAGAAGAAAAAGTTGAAGTTATATATAACGGCATAGATTTGAACCAATACCAGAAAACAGATAGAAATATTGCTCGCCAAAAATATGGAATTGAGGGTAAATACATTCTCTTTGTAGGAAGAATATCAAGGCAAAAGGGCATTACTCATTTAATAGATGCAGTAAAGTATCTGCCTAAGGATATAAAGGTTGTACTATGTGCTAGTTCTCCGGATACACAAGAGGTTTTAGAAGAAGTAGAGCAAAAAGTTAAACTTTACGACAATATTATTTGGATAAATAAAATGGTGGAAAAAGAAGAAATTATAGAGTTATACAGCAATGCGGAAGTTTTTGCATGCCCTTCTGTTTATGAGCCTTTTGGCATAATAAACTTAGAAGCAATGGCTTGTAAAACTCCTGTTGTAGCAAGTGCTACAGGAGGAATTAAAGAGGTTGTAGTTCATGAAGAGACAGGATTCCTTGTAGAACCAGGCAATCCTGAAGAATTAGCAAAATATATAAACATACTTTTAAATAACAAAGATTTAGCTATAAAGTTTGGAGAAAATGGGAGAAAACGTGTTGAAGAGATGTTTAGTTGGGAAAGCATTGCTAAAAAAACTTATGAGATGTACAAGGATGTAATAGAGAAATATAAAAAATAAATGCGCTAAGGCAGGGGTGACAATTGCCCTGCTTTGTTTTTTTGTGTTATAATAAACTTAAAAAATAATGGATGGTGTGGCCATGGAAGGACAATCTTTTCTTTATAATTCAGTAATAATTTATGGATACATAGCGCTTTTTATAGGGCTTATGATTGAAGGAACGGGAATGCCAGGCCCTGTAGAAATATTATTTTTTGCGGCAGCGTATTTAGTCACAAAAGGGGATATGAACCTTTTTTATGTTATAGTCATCGCTGCTTTAGGAAATGTGACAGGAAATGTGATAGCTTATTTGGTAGGCTATTATAAAGGTAGGCCTGTTGTTGAAAAATACGGTAAATATTTAAAAATAACAGTAAAAGACCTTGAAGCTATGGATAAATGGTTTGCTAAATATGGAGGATTTACGGTTTTATTAGGTAGGCTTGTAGGTCTTCCAAGGACGCCGGCTATTTGGGCTTCAGGTATAACCCGTATGAATTTTACTGTGTATGTGATATTTTCTGCTATTGCTGATTTTATATGGTCTACTTTTTGGGCAGTAGTGTCTTATCTTGCTGCTATGCAATTGATTAAAATAGACTTTTTTGCGAAAAGTCAACCGCCTTGGGTATATTTTGCTTCTACAATAGGCTTTATGATATTTTTATATATAGTTTGGAGGGTACTTCTTTGGATGAAAGAAAAGTATCTAACGTAATTTTTGAGAAGATAACAAATGTTTCTGACCTTTTAGATATAGAGGATATATGGCATGAATTAGAGAATGTGGCGGAAATTTATCCTTTTAATACTTTTGAATGGGTGTTAAACTGGTGGAAACATTTTGGATATGGTAAAAAAATGTTGGTATTACTGGTTTATGAAGAAAATATGCCCATTGGAATTGCGCCTTTTATGATAACATATTTTGAAAAAGGACTTTTGGTTAAAAGGATAAAATTTATAGGTTCTAACAATAGTGATTATCTTGATTTTATCGTGAGAAAAGGACATGAAAATGAATTTTATACAAGCTTAGTAAATTTTTTGGAAAGATATATAGATGCTTTTACTGTTTTAGATTTGGAACATATTCCTGAAAAGAGTGAGTTTTTCCCCTATATAATGGGTAGTAACCTTTATTACGATTATGATGTGCAAGATGTATGTCCTTATGTGGAATTACCTCAAAGCTGGGAAGAATATTTAAATAGTTTAGATGGAAAATTTAGACGAAATCTCAATTATGAAATCAGAAGATTTTTTAAGGAATATGACGGAAGTTTTTCAATGGTGAAGGATATAGAATCGATAGATAGAGCAATGGATAATTTAATAGTTCTTCATCAAAGGCGATGGAGACAAAGGCACATGCCTGGAGCTTTTTATTCTAAGAGGATAAGGGAGTTCCACAAGGATGTGGCAAAAGACATGTTATCAAAAGGAGAATTGAGTCTTTTTGAATTAAAAGACGGGGGAAAAACAGTTGCTAGTCTTTTAAGTTATCATGTAGGGGGTAAAAGGTATTATTATATAAGCGGTTATGATTTGGATTATAGCAAAAGAAGTGTTGGCACTATAACTTTAGGTCTTGCTATAAAGCAGTCTATTGAAGAAGGAGATAGAATATTTGACTTTTTAAGAGGAGATGAAGAGTACAAAAAAAACTGGACTTCTTCAAAAAAGCGAAATATGCGATTTGTGGCGGCAAGGCCCACAATGGCAGGTAAATTTTTCTGCTACTACATAATTGCGGAAAACAAAATTATCAAAAAAATTAAAGACAGGTTTAGTGGATAGAACCTGTCTTTCCTATATTAAGAAGGTAAGAGGGTTTAGGGAGTCACAGGTTTAGCGTAAAAGAATTTAATAGGGTCACTGTATTTAGGCACTACTATTTTATCAGAAGTTTGTATATCTACTTTGATACCATAAAATCTTAAAGTATCTACTATTCCGCCTTTTAAATTAAGGGCTGCTTGTAATGTGTCAGGGTCTCCTATTGCTTTTATTACGTAAGGAGGAGCGTACCTTGTAGAGTTTATGTTTATTGTGGGGCCTACACATCGTATCTCAGACATTGCAATTATTCTTTGGTCATTTATAGCTATTGCTTCAGCACCACCCGCTTTCAATTCATTTACAATATTTAATAAATCTTCATCGTGGACTAAGTACAAATTAGGGTCTTCGCCGTCTCGAGGCTGTAAGTCGCTGTCATTTACCGTTACTATAACTCCTGGGCCTACCATATCTGTAAGTCCTGCTAAAATTTTATATTTTTCAACATCCTGCTGTAGATTTTTTAAAGCGGCATCATCTTTTGATGCAGCATCTTCGTACTCTTTAAATCTTTTAGTGAGTTCTTCTAATTGCTGTTCTAAATTTGCCTTTTCTTCTTGAGCTTTTTTGAGCTGCTGAGTAAGTTCTTCTAATCTTGCATAATTTGTAGCTGAAATAGAGGTAGGAGGTCTATTGCCGCCTTGTACAGTTTTAAATTGCATAGAAATCATGAGACCCATTGCAATAAATACAAGCATCAGGGATAAAGTTTGTAATGTCTTTCCTTTCAATTTCTCCACATCCTTTCTCTATATAAAAAGACGCATTCATCTTGCTTTTGGTTTCAGCTTATATACATTTCTATAAATAACTGTAACACTCTATAAATACTATAACACGGAAAATATTAAAATTTATTAAGAAATTATTAAGTTTTTATTACAAAAAGGTTACAAAAAACTCTGATACTTTTCATATCAGAGTTTCAGGAGAGTCTTCTTTTATTGCGTTTTCTATGGAGTTTTTAAGGGATAATATTTCCTCTAATTCTTTATTGTATTTATCTATTTTAAACATGGTACTTTTGTATATGCGTATATCTTCTTCGTTTTTTTGTATACATTTTTTAAGAGAGTTTTTTACGGTTTCAAAAAGCGCATCATAAGTGATGTAATTATGTATTTCAAGGTCGGAGATCGGAACTGCGATTAATTCCTCACTTTCTATTTTATAGTGATAAAAAATGTTGTCAGGTTTTAAAACTATTTTTTCATCTATGCTTTTATCGTAGATTATTATACCTTCTCCTATTTCAAAGGTTTTTCCGCTATAACTTCTAAGTTTTATATTTTCGACTCCTATGTATTTTTTTATTGCCAAAAGTATACTCTTTATTTCTGATATAGACTTTTCAAGCACTTCTTGCATTTTTTTACTTGCCATTTCTTTATGTTTTTCGCTTTTTATGAGTTCTTCCATCAAAGACTTTATTTCTTGTATATCTCCCATGAAATATCACCTCTTTCTTAATATTCCACAGAGAACTTATTTTAAACGTTGAATACATTAAATTATTAGAGGGAAAAATAGACTTGACTATTTTTTAAAGTTTGGTAGACTTTTATTAACGGAAAATTAATGTTGAAAAGGAGAAGATATTATGAGCAAAATATCTGTAATAGGCTCTGGATTTGTCGGTGCTACTACTGCATACACACTGGCTTTAAGCGGAATTGCCAAAACTATTGTATTAATAGATATTAATAAAGACAAAGCGGAAGGTGATGCTCTTGATATAAGCCACGGGGTACCATTTATTAGTCCAGTTGAAGTGTATGCGGGAGATTATGGTGATACTGTAGGTTCTGACATAATAATTATTACAGCGGGAGCAGCACAAAAACCGGGGGAAACCAGACTTGACTTAGTGAAGAAAAACACAATGATTTTTAAAGACATAGTTGCAAAACTTATTAAAGTAAATGACACAGCAATATACCTTATAGTTACAAATCCTGTAGATATTCTTACATACGTTACCTATAAAATATCTGGTTTGCCATACGGAAGAGTGCTGGGGTCTGGCACAGTTCTTGACAGTGCGAGATTCAGATATCTTTTAAGCAAACATTGTAACATAGATCCGAGGAATATACACGGATATATAATTGGGGAGCATGGCGATTCTGAGCTCGCAGCTTGGAGCATTACAAACATAGCAGGCATACCAATTGATAATTATTGCAATTTATGTGGAAAAGTATGTGAAAAAGATTTTAGAGAGGAGATTTTCAATAATGTTGTAAGAGCCGCTTATACGATAATAGAAAAAAAGGGTGCGACATATTATGCGGTTGCTCTCGCAGTAAGAAGAATTGTGGAAGCTATTTTAAGAGATGAAAATTCCATTTTGACTGTGTCATCTCCGCTAACCGGCCAATATGGTGTTACAGATGTGGCTTTGAGCCTTCCCTCCGTTGTTGGACGAAATGGAATCGTGAATATACTTGAATTACCACTTTCACAGGAAGAAATTGCTGCTTTTAGAAGGTCAGCCGAAATTATAAAAAGTGTAATACAAGAGCTTGACATATAAGAGGGGAAACCCTCTTTTTTGCATATAAAAAGTCACAGTGTGAAAATATAATAATTAAAACAATGATTTTTTAGGATGTGATGGCTGTGCAAAAGATAACACAACAAGAGATTATACTAAGTTCTTTTGTTGAAGCTCAAAATTTGGAAAAAATATTATTGGACAAAGTGAGAGAATATGGGAAAGAAGTGATGGACAATCAAACAAAAGCATTGCTAAAACAAATTGAAATAATGGTCAAAAACCACAAAGAGGATATAAAGAAAGCAGAAAAAACTATGCATATTGGCTCGCTTTCCAAAAAGAACATGTCTCAAGAGCCTTTAGACATGCTTCAAGATTTACTAAAAAATTTAGTCAATATTCAGGCTTTTTACAACGAAAGTGTCGTAAATATAACTAATCCATATGTAAGGCAATTGTTTACTCAAATGAGGGATGATGTTATGAGATTTATTTCTATTCTTCAAATGGAGATTGAAAGTCTGGAATCGAAACCTTCTATTCCAAATAACACAGTTTTAAATACACCGGAGATGAGTTAACATGAAAGTGGCTATTATTGGCGCTGGTGTTTCAGGGCTGGCTGCGGCGATTACTTTTCAAAGATATGGTATTACACCAGATATTTTCGAAAAAAAGTGCAAAATAGGTGAATTATTTAACCATGTTGCGGGGTTATTAAAAGTGATAAATAGGCCTATAAAGGATCCGCTTCATCATCTTAAAAATGTTTATGGAATAGAGGTTAAGCCAATTAACACAATTGACAAAATAGTTATGAAGGGGCCAACTGTAACGGCTTCTGTTACTGGGAGTAATCTTGGGTATATGATTTTAAGAGGGCAGGACGCAAACTCTCTTGAAAATCAATTGTATAATAAGTTAGAAATACCAGTTAATTTCAATATAGAAGCTGATTATAAAAAGTTAAAAAATAATTACGATTATGTCATTATTGCTACGGGAAGTTCGCAAATTCCAAAAGAATTGGGGTGTTGGCAAGAGCTGGTGACGACCTGGGTGAGAGTTGCAAATGTATTAGGAAATTTTGATACAAAAACTCTTATAATGTTGATAAATACTTTATACACTAAGAGCGGCTATGTGTATTTGATTCCTTACAATGAAAAAAGAGCTGTTTTAGCTATGGTTATACCTTACATTTCAAAAGAAGAGCTGCAGTATTATTGGGATACCTTTCTAAAAGTAGAGAAAATGAATGTAGATATTGTCAATATGGTGGATTTGCAGCATACTTCGGGTAATTGTTTTCCACATCAATATGAAAACTTGCTTTTTGTTGGGAATGCAGGAGGGGCGATAGAGCCTTTTTTAGGATTTGGAACTTTTAACTCTATTATGAGTGGGGCAATAGCTGCTAAAAGCATAGCAGAGGGAATTGACTTTGAAAAAGAAATTAGTTTTTTGTCAAATGCTAATATAAAAATGTTGGAGTTTAGAAAAGCTTTAGACCTTATGGACAATGATAAATTGGACAAGTTTATAAAAATTCTTACTTTTCCTCCTGTGAAAAAACTTGTTTACAATACTAATTTCAATGCGATAAAATACGGTTCACTTTTTATGGAATATACAGTAAACAAGCTACACAATAAGCCTTATGAACATAGAAAGAGGGTATAAAAATGAAAGTGGCAATAATCGGCGCAGGAGTATCAGGCTTATGCTGCGCTTACATTCTTGAAAAATTAGGTGTACAGTGTGATATTTATGAAAGGAAGCATACAATTGGAAGCCTCTATTCTTTTGGAGAATTGCTGTTGCAAATTGTTCATAGGCCTCACAAAGATCCTCTTAAGTTTATGGAGAGTCAGTTTAGAATTTCTATTATACCTTTGACCAAAGTGAAAAAAATAATTATCAAATCTCCAAAAAACATAACAGTTATTAAGGGAGAAAATCTTGGATATATTGTGCAAAGAGGTCAAGAGCAAGAAAGTGTAGAAAACCAATTGGCAAAAAAAATAAATGCAAAGATAAATTTTAATATTAATGCGGATTACAAGGAATTAGCCAAATCTTATGATTATGTGGTAGTTGCTACAGGAAATAGTATGATAGCAAAACAACTTACAGAAGTTGAAAATATAGTTTCTTCAAGGATCAAAGGAGGAATTGCTTTAGGAGATTTTGAGCCTCATACTGTGTACTTATGGCTTAACACAATGTACGCGAGGTCAGGGTTTGGATATCTTGTACCTCTTAGTCAAAATAAAGCGTCAATAATTCTTGTGGCTACTTATACGCAAAAAGAAGAGATTGAAAATATGTGGCACACCTTTTTGTATCAAGAAAAACTAAATTATGAGATGATAGAAACTTTTGAGACGGAATTAGACATAAGTATAACAGATAGACACCAAATAGACAATATATATCTAATAGGAAATGCAGGAGGTTTTTTAGATCCTTTTTTAGGATTTGGACTTTTAAACGCTGTAGAAAGTGCGGTTTATTCAGCTGAATCAATTAAACATGGCGAAGATTATGAGAAAAAAGTAAAGAAAATAACAGATAGAGTTGATAAACTTGTAGATTTTAGGAAGATGATGGATAGTATAAAAAATGAAGACTATGATAGAATAGTAAAAGTGATTGGAAATCCTATAGTTAAAAGAGTGATGTACAAAACTAATTTAGATGTGATAAAATATTTACATTTTCTTGTGAAAATAACAAACAGGACCCAGTGATTAAACTGGGCCTTAAATATTCCACAATTGAAGTCCTGTTGTTTCATCGTAAACTCTTTCCAAATTATTGTCACCGTAATCTGTTATTACGAATTCTGCAGCAAATATTATTGTCCCTTCCATTAAATGACCGCCAAAAGCGTTTCCGTTTTTATCTGCTAATGTTATGTGGACATGAGCAAAGGGCTTGCCATCTTTTACTGAAATATTTCCTGTGGCATTTAGTATTTCCATGTGCTCGTCTTTTGATATGTATATGTAGTTTTTGCTTTGTGCATCATAGTAGCCAAATACTGCTTTTGATACAGCACCTATTATGCGTACTTCACCAGAACGTATATTTTCACTGGTGATGACTTTATTAATTTCTTCTAAAAGGTCTTTTCCGTATGGAAATTTTCCCATAAACCTTCTTTCAATTAATACACTTTTATACCCCATAAAACCACATCCTTCTAATTTTTATTTTTTACACTATAATTATATCACAAAAAACTTGTTTCAGCATGGCATTTGCATAGTACAAAATTTTGACCCATGACCGGTTGTTACAAAAAGTTGTAATATGAACTTAAGAATAGTATAATTAATTATTAAGAAGGAAAGATTGGTAAGGTAAGTTAAGGCATAGAAATTAAAACTTGTAAGGAGAAAGATGTATGAGACCTTATGAAAAAGAAATACAAAGCATAAAAAATCAGATAATTCAAAAATATAAGCCAGAGGATATATACCTTTTTGGTTCATGTGCGAGAGGTATAATAACTAAAAGAAGTGACATAGATATATGTGTGATTATTGATACGGATAACAAAAGAAAACTCATTCAGCAAATGCTCATAGAACTTGATTACACCGTTGACATAGATATAATAGTTTACACTCCGGAAGAATGGAAAAAGTACAAAAATGACCCTTCAACTTTCGCTTATTTAATTAAATAAAGAAGCACAAAAATATAATGAGAATTTCAAAAATTTTCTTAAGGATTGTGCATTAGTAAACTCATATTACATTGAAACAAGATATCCTGCTGAAGAACCTCTTTATGTGGAGGAAGAAGAGGTTTTGGAATGCATGAGAATAACAGAAGAAATTATGAATTTTATAGATAAATTAGTACAAGAAAAGAACTAAAAAGGCGGTTTTCCCGCCTTTTTTATTATCTAAATAGAGCCACAAAGACAAGGGTTATTGTGCTTATGAGCTTTATGAGAACGTGCAGTGAAGGACCGGCTGTATCTTTAAATGGATCACCTACAGTGTCTCCTACAACTCCAGCTTTATGAGCTTCAGACTTTTTACCACCGTAATTGCCAAGTTCTATAAATTTCTTTGCGTTATCCCACGCACCGCCGCCGTTGTTTAAGAATAAAGCCAGTATTACACCTGAAATAGTACCTATCATTAAGAAAGCTGCTGCGGCTTCCTTACCGAGGATTACACCTACTAATATTGGTGTTACTACTACGATAAGTCCCGGAATCACCATTTCTTTTAAAGCGCCTTTAGTTACAATATCTACTGTTTTAGCATAGTCCGGCTTTGCAGTACCTTCCATTATGCCGGGAATTTCTCTAAATTGCCTTCTTACCTCCAGAATTACATATTGTGCCGCTTTACCAACAGCTCTTATTGCAGTTGAACTAAAGAGATATACAATCATTGCTCCTATAAATGCTCCTATGAAAACTTCGGGTTTTCCTATATCTACAGCAAACCAGGAATCAATGGGTTTACCTAATATCTTTTTGACTTCATCCAGATATGCTGAGAAAAGCAGGAAAGTTGCAAGAGCGGCTGAACCTACTGCGTATCCTTTTGTCAAAGCTTTTGTAGTGTTTCCACAAGCGTCTAACCTGTCTGTCACATGTCTTACTGACTCTGGTGCCCCTGACATTTCAGTAATTCCACCAGCATTGTCAGTAATAGGTCCAAATGTATCCATTGCAAGTATATAGGCGGTTGTTGATAGCATGCCCATTGTTGCAATAGCTGTGCCGTAAAGTCCAGAAGTCCCTATATGAGGAAGTGCTAATTCACCAAGTTTATAAGCTATAAATATTGCTGCAGATATAAATATAACTGGAAGGGCAGTAGATTCCATACCCACAGAAATACCTGTAATTATGTTTGTAGCAGCTCCCGTTGTGGAAGCTTTGGCAATTTCCTGTACAGGACGTTTATTTACAGAAGTATAATAGTCTGTCAAGAATACAAAGATGTAACTTAGTACAACACCTGTTACTACTGCACCATACAGTAACCAATAATTAACTTCACTGCCATCAGGCAAATGGCCAGAAAGCATTATTTTTACTGCAAAGAAAAGAGCAATTAAATTTACAATTGTAGTGACAAAGTAACCTTTATTTAAAGCTATCATTGGGTCTTTTGATTCATCTTTTGCATTGACGAAAAAGATGCCTATGATAGAGGCAATTATACCTATTGCACGAGCTACTAATGGGAAAAGTATTCCTTTCCACCCGAATACAGGATAAAGACCTACTCCTAATATCATAGCGCCAATATTTTCAGCAGCGGTTGATTCAAAGAGGTCAGCTCCTCTTCCTGCACAGTCTCCTACATTATCTCCAACAAGGTCAGCTATAACTGCAGGATTTCTAGGGTCATCTTCTGGAATTCCAGCTTCTACTTTACCCACAAGGTCAGCTCCTACATCGGCAGCTTTGGTATATATACCACCGCCTAGCTGGGCAAATAATGCTACGAAAGAAGCACCAAAACCAAAACCGACGATGAGAGAAGGAGCTTCTTTTATAAGCTCATCTTGTCCAGATAAACCACCATATGCCAAAAATAACGTAGCGACTCCAAAAAGAGACAATGCTGTTACTGCAAGACCTGTTACAGCTCCTCCTTTTAAAGCAATTTGGAGAGCCCTGTTAAGACCAGATTTTGCACCAGCAGCAGCCCTTACATTCGAATTTACCGCCATATACATTCCAATGTAACCCGACAGAGCTGAACAAAAAGCACCTGTAATAAAAGCGAGTCCTACATGCCATGCAAAACTTAACGCAGTACTTGTTCCTTCAGATAGATGTCCATAATAATTAGCTACAATAATTATTACAGCTACAATTAAGGCTAAAAACGCAATTGTTTTATATTGTCTGTTTAAAAAAGCCATAGCTCCTTCTTTTATAGCGTCTGAAATTTGCTGCATTTTTTCATCGCCTTTATCTTGTGCAAAGATAAATTTAATTAAACCAATTATAACGAGGGCTGCAATAATTATAACCCCGTAAATTAGAGCAAGATAGGAACCCAATTTATATCATCCCTTTCTTTATAATTTTGTCACTACTCATTAGTATTTCGACAAACTTTTAAAAATTCCTTCAATTATCTTTGAAATGTTTCTAATTTAAACGATATAAGTGAAATTAAGTGAAAGCACAAGAATCGCAAATAAATAGGACATACTATTGAAAAAATAGACATAATAATTTAAAATATAAGTATAAATAGTATAGCATTATTAATAAAATATAACATACTAATATAAAAAGGAGGAAAATTCTATGTCCAAAATAACTTTAACTGTGATTAAAGCAGATGTTGGTGGCTTTGTAGGGCATACAGACGTACATCCTGAACTTCTTGAAATCGCTAAGAAACATTTAAAAGAAAAAGGGAAAATGCTCATTGACTTTCATGTGACTAGAGTAGGAGATGACATTGAACTTATAATGACTCATAGAAAAGGAATAGATAACGAAGAAGTTCATAAACTTGCATGGGATGCACTTTGGTCTTGTGGTGAGAAAGCTAAAGAACTTAAATTGTACGGTGCAGGACAAGATTTGTTGAAAGATTCATTTTCAGGCAATATAAAGGGGTTAGGACCGGGAGTTGCAGAGATGGAAATTGAAGAAAGAAAAAGTGAGCCTGTCATAATTTTTATGGCTGATAAAACAGAGCCAGGAGCATGGAATTTACCACTTTACAAGATGTTTGCAGATCCTTTTAATACAGTAGGACTTGTAATTGACCCTAATATGCACCAAGGATTTAAATTTGAAGTTTATGATATGATTGGGCATAAAAAAATAATATTTGAAACTCCAGAAGATATTTATGATATGCTGGTCTTTATTGGAGCGACAGGACGATATTGCATACGAAGAGTGTATACAAAAAACAATGAAATTGCAGCAGTGTCTTCTACTCAAAGAATGAATTTTATGGCGGGGAAGTATATAGGAAAGGATGACCCTGTACTTATTGTGAGATGCCAGAATGGTCTTCCAGCAGTAGGCGAAGCGTTGGAACCTTTTGCTAATCCCTATCTTGTTGCTGGTTGGATGAGGGGGTCTCATAATGGACCTATGATACCTGTTTCATTGGAAGATGCTGTGCCTACCAGATTTGATGGGCCTCCAAGAGTATGCGCACTTGGTTTTCAATTAGTAGAGGGTAAGCTTATTGGCCCGCAGGACTTCTTTAAAGATGTTGCTTTTGACAATGCAAGGGAAAAAGCGTTAGAAATAGCCGATTACATAAGAAAGATGGGACCCTTTGAGCCTCACAGGTTGCCTTTAGAGGAATTGGAATACACTACCCTACCTCATGTTGTTGAAAAACTTCAAGGGAGATGGGAGGAATAATGAGGTGCAAATTGCGCCTCATTTTTACATTTTTTCAAGAAAGGATTTTTGAAAAGTTTATCGAATAAATATAATAAATATAAAAGATTGGACAATTTTATGTGACAACTATTTAATAATTTTGAATTGATATGTATTTGTTAGTGCTTTATTATTATTGTAAAGGATACGTAGGGAGGAAATAGTGATTTTTATGAAAACGTTAAATGAGAAGTTTTTTAAGTTAATGGACAAGGTCATTTTAATTTTGGTCATTTTGATAGCAGCATTGAGCATTTTTTTATATAAGCTTCAAAAGGTAGAAGAACCCATTTTTGCAAAAACGCCTCAATATCACTTTTACATGGTAGCCCAAAATTCTGTAGATCCTTTTTGGAAAGAAGTAAAAATTGGTGCCATGGATGCTGCAAAACGTTACAATGTTGCAATTGAATTTAATGCGCCAAAATTTAATAACATCCAAGAGGAACTTCAATATTTGGATATTGCTATACTGTCTAGAGTTGATGGTATAATAACTCATGTTTCAAACAGTAAAGAATTTGTAGACTTGATTGAAGAAGCCTATAAAGAAAGTATACCAGTAATTACAATAGAAAATGACGCGAAAGATAGCAAAAGACAGGCTTTTATAGGTACTAACAGTTTTCAATTAGGAGAAGAAGCAGGAAAACTTATGATTCAAGCTACTAAAGGGAAAGCCAACATTGCTATAATTGTCAGTAATGATTATCAATTGGACACTGTAAATCAAAATTTGAAAATCAATGGTTTTTTAGATGCCATAAAGGATTATCCTCAAATGAAAGTAGTAAAAGTTTACACTTCAAAATTAGGTACTTTAAGCGCAGAAGAGATTACTCAGTCAATTATAAGCAGTAAACAAAACATAAATGCCATTTACACTACAGATTCTGTGGATACCATTGGTACTGCACAAGTAATAGTTGATTTTAACAAGGTGGGAGACATAGCGATTGTAGGGTATGGAGATACAGCGGATATTTTAAGGTATATCGACAAGGGAATAATATACGGTACAGTTATGAGTGACCCTTACAGAATAGGATATGAAAGTGTAAAATCTATGGTGGAAATTAAAGAAAAAAATAATGTTTCTACATTTGTTGATATAGGAGTAAATGTTATTACCAAGGACAATGTCAAAGAATATTTCAAAAGAATACAATCAATAGAATAAGGTGATGGCATGAAAAAAGATATGTGGAGATTTACGGGCATAAGGCGAAAATTGATAGTTTATTACCTCATAATCACTATTTTAATGGGTATCACAAGTTTTTATTCGTATTATAATGCAAAGTCAGTTATAAATCGTTTAAAATCAATTTTTGTGGATTATATATACCTTAACAATTTAAATGCGGATGTAAACATGTTGGAAACAGAAGTGGAGAAGTATTTATCTACCAAATCTTCGGACGCCCTTTTAAATTATTATACCCTCTATAACAAACTTCAAGAACAAGCCTCCGCTATTTTAAATGAAAAAAACTATGACCAGGATGGTTTAATGTTAAAGGATATAGGGAATATGATTGAAAGCCTTTTGAATGAAACTGACGCAGCAATAAATGCTAAAAGAGGCAGGATAAGCAGCGAGTACATTGCACATTTTACGAGGTCCAATAAAATAAGTGAATATATAAAACTTTACATTAATAATCTTCTCAACAGTAAATTGCAAGAGGGCTCTTTAAAATATGCATCTATAACAAAAAACATGGAGTTTATAAGCTATTTGAATGTGTTTTTGATAATAGGTTCTATTCTTTTTAACATATTTCTTGCAATATTTTTTACCTATCGAATTACAAAACCTCTTATAGACCTTTCCCATTTGGCAGTGAGAGTTTCAAAAGGAGATTTTGATGTAAGACCGCTTTCTATAAAGACAAACGATGAGATAAATATACTTGCAGAAGCTTTTAATAAAATGGTAGTAAGCATAAAAAATTATATAGGGGAAATCAAAAATCAGGCAGAAGTAGAGAAAAAATTAAAAGAACAAGAGATGCAAAATCTCAAAATGAGAAATATTTTAAAAGAGGCAGAACTTAAGGCTTTGCAGTCTCAAATAAATCCACATTTTCTCTTTAATACCTTAAATGCAGCTGCACAATTAGCGATGATGGAAGGGGCAGATAAATCTTCGGAGTTTATAGAAAACGTTGCAAACCTATTTAGATATAATCTAAAAAAATTGGATACTACAGTTACTTTGCAAGACGAGATAAACAATGTAAAGACATATATGTACATTTTGAAAACGAGATTTGGCGACAGAGTAGATTTTAAAGTAGATGTAGACGAAGGGGTTTTAGATGTAGAAATGCCTTGTACAATAATTCAGCCTGTAGTTGAAAATGCTTTTATTCACGGATTAGAAGATACAGAAAAAGGAGGTTTTATTAAACTTACGGTAAAGAAGGATAATGATAAAGTTTTAATAGAGGTTATTGACAATGGGATAGGAATGAGTGAAGAAAAAGTAAGGGCAATATTATCAGCAGACAATGAGGATTTATCTAAAAGGCATGTTACGGGTATTGGCATGCACAATATCATAAACAGACTAAGACTTTTTTATAACACTTCTGCTATAGAAGATGTAATTGAGATAGATAGCAAAATAGGAGAAGGAACAAAAGTTACTTTAAAAATTCCTTTAATGAAGGGTGATAAAGAAAATGATTAAATTGTTTATTGCGGACGATGAGCAAATAGTTATAGATTCAATTAAATTTATCATAGAAAAGAATGATGTAAAAGCTGATATAATTGGTTTTGCTAAATCTGGAAGAGAAGCCATTGAAAAAGTGGAAATTTTAAAACCTGATGTAGTTTTTATGGATATAAAGATGCCAGGAATAGATGGAATTGAAGCCATAAAGCAAATTAAAGAAAGGCATAAGGACATAATTTTTGTTATTATTACCGCTTACGAGTATTTTAATTATGCAAAAGAGGCAATAGACCTTGGAGTGTTAGATTATCTTTTAAAGCCTCTTAATAGAAATAAAGTCGTAGAAACTATAAAGAAAGCTATTGAGGTGATTGAAAAAAGAAGAGAGGCAATGTTAAAAGAGTTAGAGTTAAAGGAGAAACTCAATAAGATTATTCCTTATTTGGAAGGGCAATTTTTGTATACTACTCTTTTTAGTGGTATAACCTATGATGACTTGTCCTTTTATGAAGATGTATTTGGAATAGAATTAAAACGGGGTTATGCCATGATAGTGACAGTGGAGGATTTTGGTAAAAACATCAAAGATCAAAATCTAAAATTGAGCATAGAAAAACAAAATTTTTATGATTATTTTAAAACAATTGTAAAAAATATTAAAAAATGTTTGATAGGGCCATACTTTATTGACAAGTTATTTGTGTACTTTCCTGTGGAGGAGGGAGATTCATTTGAGATTAAAAATAATTCTATAGAAACAGCGCAGAAAATAATAGAAGCTATAAACCAAAAAGTGAAAATTCCTTACAGGATTGGAATGGGTAGAGTTTACAGTTTCGAGAATATTTTGAAGTCTTATTATGAAGCAGAAATGGCATTAAAAATGGCAAAAAATGAACTGATTGTACATTTTGATGATATTGCAATGCCACAAAATAGATTTAAGCCTTATCCTATTAATAAAGAAAGACTTTTTATTGATAGACTTATGACTGGGGACCTTCAAGGATCTTTCAGTATATTTAATGAAATTTACGAATGGATGGTTTTAGAATACCAAGAGGATGTAGATAAAATAAAGTCCAAACTTATAGAAATAATCGGTGTTATTAAAAGGAATCTTTCCTATTATGCTGAGGAGGAAAACTTTATTGAAAACCGAGAGCTGGAAGAAATTTTAAAAATAAACGATGTTGACAAAATAAAGTTTATATTTATCAATACTCTGAAAAATCTATTCGACAGCATAAAAACTATCAACAAAGAAAAAACGGATACCTTTATGGCCAAAATAATTAGATTTATAGAGGACAATTTCAATAAAGACATTACACTGGATGACGTTGCAAAAGAAGTCAATATGAGTTACCACTATTTTAGTAAATTTTTCAAAGATCAAACTGGAAAAAATTTTATCGATTACTTGACAAATTTGAGAGTAACTAAAGCCAAAGAACTATTAGAGGATGAAACTGTAAGCATAAAAGAAGTGTGCTACAAGGTTGGCTACAGCGACCCAAATTATTTTAGCAAGATATTTAAAAAAGCTACAGGGATGACGCCTACAGAGTACAGATTGGCTATTTACAAAAAAGGGGGTGTAGTTGGTGGAGAGTAAAAATGTAATCAAAGTGATAGTAGCAATTGTCCTGATGATTATTTTTGGTGTTTTAGTTTTTTTGACTGTTAAGCATGTAGTAGCGTATAGAGAGGTAAAGAATGTAAACTCTAACTTAGATAAAAAAGGGCATAAAATTAAAATTGGTTTTTCTCTTGGTACCTTAAAAGAAGAAAGATGGATTAAAGATAGAGATATAGTAATGGCAAAATTACGGGAATTGGGGGCAGAGGTTTTAGTGCAAAATGCTAATAATGATGACCAAGACCAATTAAAACAGGTGAGATACCTTTTGGACCAAAAAATTGACGTACTTATCATTGTTCCAAATGACCTTGAAAAAGCCTCTTATGCGGTATCATTGGCACAAAAAGAAGGAGTAAAAGTGATATCCTATGACAGGCTTGTTACAAAATCAAATGTAGACCTTTATATATCCTTTGACAACGTAAAAGTTGGAAAATTGATGGCGGAATATTTAGTGAAAAGAGTGCCAAGAGGAAATTATCTCATAATAAACGGTGCTACGACGGATAACAACACAAAAATGATAAAGGAAGGATATGACAGTGTTCTAAAGCCCAGAATTGAAAGTGGAGACATAAAAATTGTAAAAGAAGACTGGGCACCTAATTGGATGACAGAATATGCTTTTAATTCTACTGATGAACTGCTGCAAAAGGGCGTGAAAATTGATGCCGTAATAGCAGGGGATGATGCTTTAGCGGGAGGAATTATAGAGGCTTTATCAGAGCACAGAATGGCGGGAAAAGTATTGGTTGCAGCTCAGGATGCTGACCTTGCTGCATGTCAAAGGATAGTGGAAGGAACTCAGGCTATGACAGTGTACAAACCAATTGACAAATTGGCAGAAGCCACCGCAAAAATGGCTATGAAACTTGCGAGAGGAGAAAAATTAAACGTTAAAAATACCATATATGACGGGAAATATTACGTTCCTTATTATGTTCTTGAACCAATTGCTGTTGATAAAACTAATATAGATGATACTGTAATAAAAGACGGTTTTCACAATCGCGATGAGGTATACAGAAATGTTGCTAAATGATTATTCAGGCTTTAAGCCTGTATTTTTTTGTCTTAAAAAATTACAGATAAGTAAGTTAAAAAATTTAAGTTGCCAAAAAAGTAAAGGATAACAAAAAAAGTTCCAGAGGCAATTTGAGGGGGGAGGTAGAATTAATTATTAAAATAAAATTTTAGAAAGGAGAGGTAATGTACAATGAGTAACAAGCGCAGACTTATAGTAGTAGTAATAGCATTCCTATTGTTAGTATCTGCTTTTCTTGGTGGTTGTTCTTCTTCCTCAAAACAAACTTCTAATTCCTCAGAGCAAACTTCTGAGAAAAAACAATTGGCCGTTGGTATTGTATTACCGACAAAAGATGAACCCAGATGGATTCAAGATGAGACACGCTTTCAGGATGCATTAAAGAATACCCCTTATTCTGCTGAAATTCTTTTCAGCCAAGGTGACCCTGCTAAAGAAAAAGCTAATGTAGAAACTTTGCTAAGTAAAGGTATAAAAGTACTTATTTTGTGCCCTCACGATGCAAATGCGGCAGCAGCTTCTGCAGAGGCAGCTAAAAAAGCAGGTGTAAAGGTTATATCTTATGACAGGTTAATACTTAACACAGATGCAGTAGATTATTATGTCACTTTTGATAGTGTACAGGTAGGTAAAGAACAAGGTCAATATTTAGTTGATCATGCAACAGGTAAAGGCAATCCTCTATATCTCTATGCTGGTGCTTTGTCTGATAACAACTCTTTCTTATTCTTCCAAGGAGCATGGGAAGTTTTACAGCCAAAGATCGCTGATGGTACTTTTGTAATTGCAAATTCTGACAAAGCAGTTGCATTAAAAGATAAAAAAGACTTAACTCGTGATGAAATGGCAAGTATTATAGGACAAATTACTACAAATTGGGATTTTAATACTGCTAAAAACCTTGCTCAGGCAAACCTTGCTAAGGCAACAAAAGATTTAAAGGGTAATGTATTTATACTTGCTCCTAATGACGGTACCGCAAGGTCAATAGCAGATACTTTTAAAGCAGATCCGGACATTAAAAGTTATGTAATTACTGGACAAGATGCTGAAAAACCATCTATTCAATACATTATTGATGGCAAACAATCCATGACTGTCTTTAAAGATGTTAGGGTTCTTGTTAAGGATGCGATAAATGCTGCTTTGACATATTTGGACGGAAAAACGCCAGAAGCTACGAAAACTTATAATAATGGTGTAAAAGATGTTCCTTCTAAACCATCTCCTGTACAAGTAGTGGATAAGAATAATGTAAAACAAGTTCTAATAGATTCTGGATATTACCAAGAAAGCGATTTTACTTGGCCTAAATAATGTTGGAGGTGTAAAGAATGGGTACCCCGCTTATAGAGCTTGTAAACGTAAGTAAAAGTTTTTCAGGTGTACAAGTATTATTTGGTGTAAATTTTAAAGTTCAACCAAGGGAGATACATTGTTTAGTTGGAGAAAATGGAGCCGGCAAAAGTACTTTAATGAAAATCTTAAGCGGGGTATACCCTTATGGTGAATACGAAGGAGAGATAAGACTTGAGGGATACCCTGTAAGATTTTTTAGCATAAAAGACAGTGAAAAAGCCGGAATTTCCATTATCCATCAAGAACTTTCTTTAGTTCCAGAGATGACAGTATATGAGAATATCTTTTTGGGAAATGAAATTAAAAAGGGAAGTATAGTAGATACTTTTGAGGAAATAGAAAGAGCACGACAACTTTTATTAAAAGTCAAAGGTGAAAATATTAATCCTACTGTAAAGGCTAAGGACCTTAGTGTAAGTATGCAGCAGCTTGTTGAAATAGCAAAAGCACTTTCAAAAAATCCCAAAGTGTTAATTCTGGATGAGCCAACTTCTGCTTTAAGCGAAACTGAAAGTGAAAATCTCCTTATTCTTTTAAAAGGACTTAAAGAACAAGGAGTTACAATTATTCTTATAAGTCATAGATTAAAAGAAGTTTTGAAAGTGGCGGATTCTATAACTGTTTTACGAGATGGGCAAACAGTAGCCTATTTTAATTGCAAAACTGAAGAAGTAGATGAAAAAAAGATAATAAAACATATGGTTGGAAGAGAGATTACAAATCTTTATCCAATGCCTATAGCCGAACCTCTAGATGAACCTATAATGGAAACTAAAAATTGGAATGTAGTTGAACCCAATACAGGCCGCTATTTAGTAAAAGATGCAAACATTGTATTAAAAAAAGGAGAAATAGTAGGGTTATTTGGATTAGTTGGTGCTGGACGTACAGAATTTGGACTTAGCCTCTTTGGGAATCCATATGGCTACATTATTTCTGGAGATATAATATTAAATGGCAGAAAAGTAAAGTTTAAGACTCCGGAAGATGCAATTAAGCAGGGAGTGCTTTATTTAACGGAGGATCGAAAAGAAAAAGGGCTGATTTTGATAAACAGCATAAAGGAAAATATAAGTTTGGCGAATTTAAAAGCTTTGAAGAAAGGAATTACAGTTGATGAAGCCAAAGAGATAGAAATAGCCCAAGGTTTTCAGAAAAGACTTAATATAAAAGCTCGTAATGTTGAAGTTAATGTTTCTACTTTGAGCGGAGGGACTCAGCAAAAAGTTTTGGTAGCTAAAGGCCTTTTTGCTGAACCAGATGTCATTATTTTGGATGAACCTACAAGAGGTATAGATGTTGGCGCAAAATATGAAATATACACATTAATAAGAGAATTAGCAAGTGAAGGCAAAGCCATTCTCCTTATATCCTCTGAATTACCGGAAATATTGGGAATGAGTGATAGAATATATATAATGAGCAAAGGTAAAATTACAGGGGAATTGAAATCAGAAGAAGCCAATCAAGAAATCGTAATGGCTTATGCCGTGAGCTAAAGGAGGGTTTAAGATTGAAGGAATTTATTCGCCATTTAAAAGAATTTTTGAAAGATCATGTAAGAGATTATGCTATGTTTATAGCACTTTTTGCAATAATGGCTGTTTTTGCGGCCCTCTCTGGCGGCGATTTTTTATCACCTGTAAATATTAGTAATCTTGTGGACCAGACGGGATATATAGCTGTTCTTGCAATTGGAGAAACTTTAATTATTGTTATACGACATATTGACCTTTCTGTAGGATTTTTGTCTGGATTTTTAGGAGCAATTGCAGCTATATTGATGCAATTTTATCACTTTTCTGCTTTATCAGCCATTATAATAGTGCTAGGATTAGGAACATTAGCTGGATTACTAAACGGTTCGCTAGTAACCTACTTAAGAATCCCAGCTTTTGTTGCTACTTTAGCAGGTTGGTTAGCTTATCGTGGCGCTCTTTTGTTGGCTACAAAAGGATCTGGAACTATTATAATTACCAATAAAACTTTTAATGCTATAGGCAACGGTTTTATTCCAGACTTGCCTTTTATAAATAATATTTTACCTAATTATCATAAGCTTACATTGTTAGTGGGTATTGTAGCAGCAGTGCTAATTGTTTATTTTTCTCTTAAGAATAGAGCCCAACAAATTAAAAGAGGATTTGATGTACTTCCACTAGACATTTTCCTTATCGAATTGCTTTTTATTGATGCTTTATTGTTATATATAACTTTTATTTTAGCAGCTCATCGAGGGATTTCATGGACCCTTGTAATTATGATAATTACCACAGTTATTTATAGTTTTATTACTAATAGAACCGTTTTGGGAAGACATATTTATGCAGTAGGTGGTAATCCAGAAGCGGCTGCTTTAAGTGGAATTAATGTGAAAAAAATTACCCTTATTGTCTTTGCTTCGATGGGTTTTCTTTCAGGTTTATCAGGAATATTGTTTGCTTCCAGACTTCAATCAGCTACAACTACTGCTGGTACTCTTTTTGAACTTTATGCTATTGCTGGAGCTTATATAGGAGGAGTATCTGCAGCAGGCGGAGTGGGAAAAGTAATCAACTCATTGATTGGAGCATTTGTTATGTCAACTTTGACTAATGGAATGAATCTTCTAGGAGTGGATATTTCGCTTCAATATATAATTCTTGGAATAGTTTTGGCTGCCGCTGTCATATTTGATGTAGCAACTCGCAGCAAGGAAAGATAAAAAAGACGGGTATGTCCCGTCTTTTTTATCCCCCGCTTTTTCAATGGTCCCCCTCTATTTGCTCCACTTTAAAACAGGATTTCTTGCAGCCAGTACCTCATCAACCCTTCTTACAGGCGTGTTGTGTGGAGCTTCTTTTAAAAGTTGCGGATTTTCTTTTGCTTCCTCTGCTATTTTAATCATTGCTTCAATGAAAGCGTCTAATGTTTCTTTACTTTCTGTTTCAGTAGGCTCTACCATTATGGCGCTGTCAACAATTAATGGGAAATATATTGTGGGCGGATGGAAACCGTAGTCTATAAGTCTTTTAGCTACATCTAATGTTGTGATATCATTGACTTTTTCTAAAAGACCAGCTAAAACAAATTCATGCATGCATACTTTGTCAATAGCGACTTTGTAGTGATTTTTGAGTTTTTCTTTAAGATAATTAGCATTTAAAACTGCCATTTCGCTGGCTCTCTTAAGTCCTTCAGCTCCCATAGTCAAAATATAGGAATAAGCCTTTATAAGCACATTGAAGTTGCCATAAAAGCTTCTCACTTTTCCAATAGAAAGCGGCCTATCATAGTTTAAGCTATATATGCCGTCTTTAAATTCTATTACAGGCACTGGCAAAAAGTCGGCAAGCTCTTTTTTGACACCTACAGGTCCTGCGCCAGGTCCTCCACCACCGTGAGGTGTAGAAAATGTCTTGTGAAGATTTAGATGTACAACGTCAAATCCCATGTCTCCAGGACGCGTAATTCCCATTATAGCATTTAGATTTGCACCATCGTAGTAGAGAAGACCTCCTGCTTCGTGTACTAGTCTTGCGATTTCTACTATGTTCTCTTCAAAAAGCCCCAAAGTACTTGGGTTTGTCAGCATAAGTCCTGCTACTTCATCATTTAAAACAGCCTTTAAGGCTTCTAAATCTATAGCCCCTTCTTTGTTGGATTTAATTTCAATTACGTCAAAACCTGCAACTGCTGCACTAGCGGGGTTAGTACCATGAGCAGAGTCTGGCACGATTATTTTTTTACGTTTTTTGTCATTTCTGTGTTCGTGATAGGCCTTAATTATCATGAGTCCCGTCAATTCTCCGTGGGCACCTGCAGCAGGCTGTAATGAAAATTTGTCCATTCCAGTTATTTCAGAGAGCATGTTTTCTAATTCATACATGAGTTTCAAAGCGCCTTGCACAGTTTCTACTGGTTGATAGGGATGTAGAGCTGTAAAACTGACAAGGGATGCCATGTCTTCATTTATTTTAGGATTGTACTTCATAGTACAAGAACCTAATGGATAAAAACCCGTATCGACGCCGTAGTTTTTATTTGATAAAAGGGTGTAATGTCTTATTATGTCTACTTCACTTACTTCGGGAAGCTCTATTTCTTCTTTTCTCATCATTTGTTGCGGAAGTATGTCTTCTAAAGGTTTTTCTTCTATATCCAACTTAGGGAGAGTGTAGGCTTTTCTTCCTTCCTTTGACAATTCAAATATCAATTTATTGTACTCTTTCATTCTATCACCTCCAACAGAGCTTTTAACTCATCAATTTCTTCTTTTGTCCTTTTTTCTGTAAAGGCTAGTAACATTGTATTTTTGTATTTGTCGTAATCTCTGTGGAGGTTGTATCCGCCTAATATGCCCTTTTCTAAAAGTTTTTTGTTAATTAAGTCTACATCTACATCAGTCTTTAATGCAAATTCCATAAAGAAGGGCTTGTTAAAAGCAGGTTTATATTTTCCTGATGCGGTAAGCACAGAAAAAGCGTAATGAGCCTTTTGAGTGCACTGATAAGCCACTTCTTTTATACCTTTTTTGCCCATAGTTGCTAGATACACTGCAGCTGTTAAGGCATTTAATGAGTGGTTTGAGCATATATTCGAAGTGGCTTTTTCCCTTCTTATGTGTTGCTCTCTTGCTTGCAAAGTAAGCACAAAAGCACGTCTACCATCTACGTCTTTTGTCTGGCCTACTATTCTTCCTGGCATTTTCCGCACAAGCTTTTGTGTTGTAGCTAAAAAACCAAGATAAGGGCCACCAAAATTTAATCCATTGCCAAGAGACTGACCGTCTCCTACAGCTATATCTGCGCCAATTTCTCCTGGCGATTTAAGTATGCCGAGAGGTATTGGATGTACGTAAGTTATCAACATTGCTTTATTTTCATGGGTTATTTTCTCAATTTCTTGCAGGTCTTCGATGATTCCCATGAAATTAGGATACTGTACAATTACTGCCGCAGTGTTAGTCCCAATTTCCGCTTTTAATTTTTCTAAATCTGTTACTCCTTCATTATCGTCTATTTCAATTACTTGGATATCTCTAAAATGCATATAAGTCTTTAAAACTTTTCGCGTTTCTGGATTTACGGTTTTTGAAACTATTATAGACTTCCTTTTGGTGTTTTCACAAGCCATAATTGCAGCTTCTGCGCAGGCTGTTGCTCCGTCGTACATTGAAGCGTTTGTGACTTCCATTCCTGTAAGGTTTGTAATCATTGTCTGGTACTCAAAGATAGCTTGTAGTGTTCCTTGGCTTATTTCTGGCTGGTAAGGAGTGTAGGCCGTGTAGAATTCAGAACGAGATATTATGTGCTTTACCACAGAAGGAATGTAATGGTCATATACTCCAGCGCCTAAAAAACTTGTCAGCTCTTCAAGGCTTTTATTTTCTTTAGCGTATTTCTTTATGTGAGCTGTAAGTTCTATTTCTGACATGGGCTTACCTAAATTTAAAGGCCTTTTTAAGCGAACTTCTTGAGGTATGTTTTCAAACAGTTCTTCTATAGAATTTTTTCCTATTGTTTTTAGCATTTCTTTTTCGTCATTGGAGGAGACAGGAAGGTAAGGAAACATGCTCTCACTCCTCATCTAAAAATTTTTTATATTCTTCAGCTGTCATCAAATTATCAAGCTGTGACTTGTCTTTGAGTTCTACTAATGCCATCCAACTGCCATAGGGGTCATTGTTTACTAAAGAGGGGTCGTCAACGATAGCATTGTTTACTTCAAGTACTTTTCCATCTACAGGTGTGTAAACATCAGATGCAGCTTTTACAGATTCTACGACTCCAAGTACATCGCCAGCCGAGAGTTCTGCACCTACTTCTGGAAGCTCAATGTACACTATGTTTCCTAAGGAATGCTGTGCATAGTCAGTTATTCCTATGTATGCTTTATCTCCTTCTACTTTGACCCATTCGTGGTCTTTTGAGTAATACAAGCCTTCTAAAACTTCCATACCAAAAACCTCCTATTTTTTATAATTTTTCTTGTAAAAGTTTTTGCTTATGATTAAAGCCTTAAGTGGCTTATTTCTTATCACAATTTCAATTTGATTTCCTAATTGGGCATATTTTGAATCAATCAATGCAAGACCTATATTTTTCTTTAGTGTAGGAGAGAAATACCCTGTTGTTACATAGCCGATTTTTTGATTGTGAGCACGCACTTCATAACCATGTCTTGGAATTCCATTGTCTATCATTTCAAATCCCACGATTTTACGCTTAAGCCCTTCTTCTTTTTGCTTTAGTAGAGCATCTTTTCCGATAAAATTGCCCTTGTCAAATTTGACGAAAAACTCAAAACCTGCTTCTAAAGGAGTTATTTCTTCTGAAAGTTCATTTCCGTATAGAGGTAAACCTGCTTCAAATCTCAAAGTATCTCTTGCCCCTAATCCTGCCGGTTTAAGTCCATATTCTTTTCCAACTTCCACTATTTTTTCCCACAATTCTACTGCGTATTTATTAGGCATGTAAATTTCAAAGCCATCTTCACCCGTATATCCTGTTCTTGATACCAGGCATTCGATTCCAGCTATTTTTACATTGTCTTTAAAGCAGAAAAATTTGATTTGCGAAAGATCAGTATCTGTAAGTTTTTGAAGTATTTCTTCTGCTTTTGGACCTTGTATTGCAAGCTCTGAAATTTCATCTGAAATGTTATTTATCTCTACCTCATATACTCCTTTGTTATCCTTCATCCATTTGTAATCCTTTTCTATATTAGCCGCATTTACAACCAAGTAGAAGTGTTCATCAGAATATTTGTAGACTAATAAGTCATCTACAACGCCGCCATTGTAATTGCACATAAAAGTATAAAGGACTTGATTGCCTTTTAGTTTTGACAAATCATTTGTTATGAGATTTTGCAAAAAGTTAAAAGCTTCTCTTCCTTTTACAGTTATTTCTCCCATGTGAGAAACATCAAAGAGTCCTGCAGCATTTCTCACTGCTTCGTGTTCAGAGATTATACTTTCAAACTGAACAGGGAGAGCCCATCCTGCAAAGTCAATGATTTTTCCATTATATTTTTTGTAAAGTTCAAAAAGAGGTGTTTTTTTGAGGTTATCCAAACATACCACACCCTTTCATAAAATTTAAAAGAGGAGTTATGATGAGCACAACAAGAGAATATGCCATCACAACTCCTCTGTTTTTTGACCTGAGAGCTTCTACTTATGTATTGCTCCTTCGGTGCTCTTGCGAGACTTTCCAGAGGTCTATCCGATAGCGATACTTTTGCCTGAGAGCTTCTATAAAGGCTTGGCGGGCCTTTATATTTCCCCTTCGGCTATCTTTTTACAAAGATATCTCTCGCTATCTTCATCTAGAACAGTATTAAATTTTTTTAAAATATGCTATACTTTTATTATATTATATTCCCCGTAATAGTCAATAATCAAAACGAGGAGAGGTGGATATGTTATATATTTACAATAAGAACACAAATCCCTATTTTAATTTAGCTGCTGAAGAGTACGTTTTAAAAGAATTCCAAGAAGAATGTTTCATGTTATGGAGAAATGAACCTAGCATTATAGTAGGCAAAAATCAAAACACATTAGCGGAAATAAATTTGGATTATGTGCGACAACATAAAATTCCAGTTGTTAGAAGATTATCGGGGGGAGGAGCGGTTTTTCACGACCTTGGCAATTTAAATTTTACTTTTATAGTAAATGAAGATGTCAGCAGTTTCAGTGATTTTAAAAGATTTACACAGCCAATTATAGATGTGCTTAGAAAACTTTCTGTTAATGCTGAGTTTTCAGGGAGAAATGACATAACAATTGACGGCAAAAAAATTTCAGGAAGTGCGCAGTATTATTACAAAAATAGAATATTACACCATGGAACACTTTTGTTTTCTTCCAGCATTACAGATTTGTCAGCAGCACTGAAAGTGCGACCTGTAAAATTTGAAGATAAAGGTGTAAAATCTGTGTCTAAAAGAGTTACAAACATAAGTGAGCATCTAAAAGAGCCTATTACAATAGAACAGTTTATAGACCTCATTATGAATCACATTAGAGAACAAACTGGTGGAAGTGAAATGTATGAATTTACGCAGGAAGACATAAAAAAAATAGAGAAATTGGTTAAAGAAAAGTATAGCACATGGGAATGGAATTTTGGAACATCGCCAGATTACAGTTTTAAAAATGAGAAAAAATTTACTGGTGGCACTGTAGAAGTAAATTTAAATGTAGAAAAGGGAATAATAAAAGATATAAAAATTTATGGAGACTTTTTTGGAAAATACGATGTTTCAGAGGTAGAAAACCTTTTAAAAGGAGTAAAGCATTCAGAAGAAGAGATAAGAAAAGTGCTTTCAAATATTGACATGAATGATTATTTTGCCAACATAACTGTTGACAATTTAATAGAAGTGATGTTCTGAGAGGTTAAAAATATTTTTAGGTTGTTGAACTTTTAACGGAAAAGTGGTAAAATATATACAAACGAAATTGTTAAATAATTATCGTTTTTATTTTATCAAATTTAACCCCCTCCCACCAGGGTACAGTTTGCCAAATGAGATATTGTTAGTGGTCAAAATTACTAAGAAAGACGGAAGTGGAGGTATATTGATGGATATAGAAATAAAGATGCCTGCTTTGTCAGATACCATGAAAAGCGGGCGAATTACAAAATGGTATGTTGAAGAAGGGCAATATGTAGAAAAAGGAGCTTGTTTGTGTGATGTAGCAGTAAATAAAATGAGCTTTGAAGTGTACAGTGATTATGAAGGCATTATTTCAAAAATTGTTTGTCCTGCTGGAACTACAGTCGAGCCTGGGAATATTATTGCAATTATTACACAGTCTGAAGAAGTCAAGCCTTCCGAGACGCAAAAAGAAATTAAGTATGAATACAAAGAATATGATTTAGCTGTCATAGGGGCAGGTCCTGGAGGATATGTTGCTGCTATTAAAGCTGCTAAAAAAGGTGCAAAAGTAGCTTTATTTGAAAAAGATAAATTAGGTGGTACCTGTTTAAACAGAGGATGTATACCGACAAAAGCTTATGCAAGAATTGCCGAAGTGTATGACATTTTAAAACGAGCTGGAGAATTTGGATTTGATGTAAAAGTGAACTCTTTTGATTATACTCAAGTTGTAAAGAGAAAAGATGATATTGTAGGGGAGCTTGTTGAAGGCATTAATGCTTTGCTGAAGGCTAATGGAGTAGATGTTTTTAATGCTGAAGCAAAAGTTGACAAAGAAAAGAATGTACTATTTGGAGAAAATAAAATTAAAGCGAAAAACATTATTATTGCAACTGGGTCATCACCTGCTGAACTTCCTATTGAAGGCATTAATTCTAAAAATGTCATGAATAGTGATACTATTCTTGAAATGACCTCTTTACCTCAAAGTTTATGCATTATAGGTGGCGGAGTAATAGGCATGGAATTCGCCTTTATAATGAATCAATTTGGAGTAAAAGTTTCTGTTGTTGAAATGATGCCAGACATTCTTCCTACACTTGATAAAGAGATAAGTTCTTTTATTAGGGCCGTGGCTCAAAGAAGAGGGATTAAAATATATACTTCTTCAACGGTTGAGAGAATAGATGAAGAAGAAAACGGCGGAAGCATAGTATCTGTTAAAAATGGTGAAAATATAAAACACATATACGCTGATAAAGTATTTGTGTCAATAGGAAGAAAGCTAAATACAGATATTGGTCCAATTGTAGAACTATTAGAATTTGAAGGAAGAGCTATTAAAGTTGATGAACACATGAGGACAAATTTAGAAGGGGTTTATGCTATAGGTGATGTCACAGGCAAAATGATGTTGGCACATGTTGCATCAGCACAAGGGGAAGTAGCAGTAGATAATATTTTTGGAGAACAAAGTATATTAGATTATGCGAAAATACCTGCAGCAGTATTTACAGAGCCAGAGATTGGATATTTTGGCTATACTGAAGAGGAAGCGAGAAAGAAATTTAACGATATAAAAGTGGGAAGATTTAATTTTGAACACAATGGAAGAGCCAAGACGTATGGAGAAACAGAAGGCTTTGCAAAGGTAATTTCAAATGAAAAAGGAGAAGTAGTCGGTGCATGGGTGGTAGGTAGTGGAGCTTCTGAACTTATCCATATACTTTCAACAGCCTGCCAAGAAGGAGTGGATGCAGAAGCTTTGAAGAAAGTGGTTTATGCCCATCCTACCAGGAGCGAAACGATTATGGAAGCTGTTAAGGACATCTTTGGGGAGTCTATACACAAAGTGTAATTTTAACGTCATTTATCTATATGCTTTCGAAGCTCTTATAGAGCTTTCGAAATACATAAAATTTGAAAAATAAAAGGAGGAGTTTAAAATGGCAATTGAAACCTTTAAAGCGGTTTCAAGAAAATTACCAGAAGGTTTAGCAGTTGAAAGCGAGGTAAGAGGCTTTAAAATAATCTTAGATGAGCCTAAAGAATTAGGCGGTACGAATAAAGGAATGAATCCTGTAGAGGCTTTGCTTTGCGCTTTAGGTTCTTGCCAGACGATTGTTGCAGCTGCTTTTGCAAAGGCAAAAGGCATAGACCTACAAGGCTTTTGGGTTGAATTAGAAGGGGATCTTGATGTAGACGGATTCATGGGAAAAGCTGGTGTAAGGCCAGGTTTTCAAGAGATAAGATTTAAAATGCACATAAAGACAGATGCACCGAAAGAAAAAGTAGAAGAGTTTGCAAAGTTTATAGAAAAGACTTGCCCAGTAGGAGATTCTTTAGCAAATCCAGTAAAATTAGTTTTGTCAGATGTGGTCGTTGAATAATAATCAAAAGCACTCCACCTTTTTGCGGTGGAGTGCTTTTGATTATAGAGGATTTTTAAGATTTTTGTAGAACTATAATAATAAAACTATTGTTTTAGGGGGATTAGAGATGAACTTTGAAGACAGAGTGGCAAAAAGAGCAAAGTCCATAGAAATATCTACCATAAGATATTTCTTTAACATGGCTAGAGAGGTACCGGGAGCAATATCCCTTGCTATCGGAGAGCCAGATTTTGTAACACCTCAGCACATAAGGGAAGCAGCGAAAAAAGCCCTCGATGAAGGTAAAACAGGATATACTGTAAATCCAGGGCTTATTGAACTAAGGCAGGAAATTTCAAATTATCTCAAAAGAAGGTATAACCTTTCTTACAATCCGGAAACTGAAATTTTAGTTACAATTGGAGCTACAGAAGCTATATACGTCGCTTTAAATACTTTGGTAGAAGAAGGAGACGAAGTATTAATTCCAGAACCTTCATTTGTGGCATACCATCCTTGTACAATTCTTGCAGGTGCTAAATCTGTTTTTGTGCCAACATATGAAGAAGATGACTTTGTACTAAGGGCAGATGTTTTAGAGAAGTATATTACGGACAAATCAAAAGTGTTAATTCTTCCTTATCCTAATAATCCAACTGGTGCGGTAATGCCAAAAGAAGCGATGGAAAAGATAGCTGAAGTGGTTAAAAAATATGACCTTATTGTGGTTACTGATGAAATTTATGCTGAGCTAATATATAGTGGTTTTGAACACGTAAGCTTTGCTTCTTTAAAAGACATGTGGGAAAGAACAGTTACTATAAATGGTTTCTCGAAGTCATATGCGATGACAGGATGGCGTCTCGGATATATAGCTGCACCGGAATATTTCGTGAAACACATGACCAAAATACACCAATACGGTGTGACAGCAGCAGCTACAATGTGCCAGTATGCCGGAGTTGAGGCTATAAAAAATGGGGATGAAGATATTTTAAGAATGAGAGAAGAATATGACAGGAGAAGAAAGTATTTACTTCAAAGTGTGAGAGAAATGGGACTTTCCTGTTTTGAACCTAAAGGTGCTTTTTACATATTCCCTTCAATAAAAAAGACAGGCCTTACCTCAATGGAATTTGCTAAGAGACTCCTTTACGAAGCAAAAGTTGCAGTTGTGCCGGGAAATGCTTTTGGAGGAAATGGTGAAGGGTATGTTCGCATGGCTTATGCAACATCTATGGAAAACTTAGAAGAAGCAGTAAAAAGAATGAAAGAGTTTATGTCAAAGTTTTAAAAAATAAAATGCGGAGGGTGAATAGCATACCTTCTGCATTTTATTTTTATTAATTATTATTTTTATTTAGTTTACTTTTGCCACATTTACATTGAAAAATGTTAAGCTTTTCATTATAGTATAAATAGAATATAATTTAAAATGAAAGAGGTGATAATTATCACACTCAATGAAAGATGTACTCAAATTCTTATTAAACTTATTAATTCTAATGCGCCTATTAAAATTTCTGACCTTGCAAAAATATTCAATGTAAGCAGTAGAACTATAAGATATGACCTTGATACAATTGATGAGTTTTTAAAGTACAATAATTTGCCACAATTGATGCGCAAACCGAATGTAGGTGTGAAATTTTCTGAACTATTGGAACACAGAAATAAAGTTTTATCTCTTCTTGATAATCTTAATATTTATTATTACAACTTATCACAAAAAGAAAGAGTAAATATCATATTAAGTGAACTTATACAGCAAAAAGACTACATCACTATCAATAGCATTGCAGATAAATTGATGGTGTCAAGAAGTACCATTATAAAAGATTTAAAAGATGTAAGAGAGTGGCTTACACGTCATGGACTTCAGTTAAAGTCTGCACCGAAATATGGAATTAAAGTTGTGGGGGATGAAAAACAATTAAGACGAGCCGCTATAGAACTTTTAACAGAGGTAATTGATATTGATAAGGCATTGGATATTGTAAAATCTCCGATTTATACTCGTTCTAGTGTAGGAATTGATAAACAAATTACCAAGCTGTTTGAGGATATAGACATACCTTATATCGAAGAATGTATACAAATAGCAGAAAGAGAACTGGAAACTGTTTTTTCTGATGCTGCATTTTCTGGCCTTGTAATTCACATAGCAATAGCAATTAAAAGGATACAACTTGGGAAAGACATAATTATGCCAAAAGAAGAATTAAAAGCTTTAGAAATTACAAAGGAGTTTGCTGTAGCATCAAATATTGCAAAAATGCTGGAGGACCATTTTAAGGTTTCTATTCCACATGATGAAATTGGATATATTACAGTTCATCTTCTAGGAAGCAATGTAACAAAAACGCGACCTTATGCTAATGAAAATTGGGTTGGGTATCAGTTATTAACAGAAAAAATTATTAGAAATGTCAGCAGCAAAATAAATCAAGATTTGTCAGGAGATAGACAGCTTTTTGAAGGGCTTTTGGACCATTTGAGACCGACAGTATACCGGTTAAGGCACGGCCTTAAATTAAAAAATCCTATTTTGGATGAGATTAAAGCGAATTATAAAGAATTGTTTGAAATAGTCAAAGAAAGTTTAAAACCTTTAGAAGATTATACAGGCAAAGTGTTAAACGACGAAGAAATAGGTTATTTTACAATACATTTTGGTGCTGCAATTGAAAGGTTAAAAGTTACTAAAGCAGCTAAGCCCAATATCCTCGTTGTATGTGGTACAGGAATAGGTACGGCGAAACTTCTTTCTTCGAGATTACAATTAGTTTTTGATGTAAATATAGTAGATACTGTTGCATACCATCAGGTAAAAGATATATTAAAAGAAAAAAATGTAGATTTAATAGTGTCTACTGTTCCAATCCAATATGAAGGGATTAAAACTATTGAAGTAAATCCTCTTCTTACAGAAAAAGACATAGAATTATTAAAAAATCTCGTTATTAAACCTAAAGTACAACATACAGTTATTGACGATTTAATAAAAATAATAGAAAAGCATTGTGTCATAGGCAATCGTAAAAAATTGATGGAAGATTTATCAAAATTTTTAAATACAGCATCATATGAAAATACGAGAGGAGTTGTGCAACCAGTGTTAAAAGACCTTTTGACTGAGGATACTATAAAACTGAATGTTGAAGCAAAAGACTGGGAAGAAGCAGTGAGGATAGGAGGTGAGTTATTAGAGAAAAGCGGAGCAATTGAGCCAAGATATATTGATGCAATGATAAACACTGTAAAAGAGATAGGCCCTTATATTGTCATAGCACCAGGAATAGCAATGCCTCACGCAAGGCCAGAAGCAGGGGCAAAAAAAATAGGCATGAGCTTAATTACACTAAAAAATCCTGTTAACTTTGGAAACAAAGAAAACGATCCAGTAAAAATTGTAGTTTCTCTTTGTGCAATTGACCATTCTTCACACCTTAAAGCATTGTCCGAACTGGTAGGACTTTTGAGTGATGAGGAGTTTGTGTCTATTTTAACAAAAGCTCAGAGAAAGGAGGAGGTTTTGGGGTATATTGGGAAACATAGAGGTGAGGAGTTTGATCAAGAAAGAGAAAAATGAGGTGATTAATTGTTATGATAAGAATAGTTACTCTATGTGGAATGGGTTTTGGAAGTAGTTTGACATTAAAAATGTCTATTGACAAAATTTTATCAACTAATGGAATTAGAGCTGAAGTTATAGCGTGGGACTTAGGAAGCTTTAAAGGACAATCTGCAGATATAGTGGTAGCTCCTTCGGATATGAAAAAACATTTAGAAAGCTATTCGGGAAAAGTTATATTAATAAATAATCTTATAGACCAAAAAGAAATAGAATCAAAAGTATTGCCTGTTGTGCGTCAAATGCTTGACTCTAACTAAGTATTTGTTTAAGAAAACAAGGGTTCAGGTAAAAATTGTAAGGGCGTTGGGTTAATTTTAATTTTTAAAGTATTTCGGTAATATGTCAAGAGGGTGATAAAAAAAATTCAAAAAAAAATTTAATAAAATAACCTAAAAAAGGGCATAGCAAAGCTAACCATCACGCAATAAGCTGATGGAAATTAATGTAAAA
>Ga0207430_10047_pt1 | contig 67718 bp, 60 predicted proteins | sample YelNatsi3bottle8_FD_187544 | JGI IMG/M metagenome (GOLD analysis project Ga0207430, IMG submission 187544) | Hot spring thermophilic microbial communities from Obsidian Pool, Yellowstone National Park, USA - site 3 bottle 8 (SPAdes) (version 2) | ecosystem: Environmental > Aquatic > Thermal...
ACCATTTAAATAAAAATGAGAAATTCAATTATGAGATTGTTTTACCAGGGTAAAAATGGTTTTTAAGGATTTGATTTGTGTGTTTATTATTAAATTTTTAATGTGGTTTACAGTCATATTATACGAGAGGTGAGTTGATTTGGTTAAAGACAATGCTCTCCTCAAAATAAGAAAAAGCATCGAACCTTTTGTAGGGAAAAAAGTTAAGATAAAAGCCAATAGAGGTAGAAAAAAGACCTATGAAAAGATAGGAATACTCGAAAAGATATACCCAAACATATTTGTTATTAGGATAGAAGAATCCCCCGAGTTTATAAATAGGGTTTCTTATAGTTATTCGGATGTATTGACCGATTCAGTAGAATTGATTTTTTGCTCAGGCAATGGAAAGGCGATAAAAATTAAACATTAAGGCACCAAAGCCTCTCTCATGAATAATATAATTATAAAGATTCATGGGGGAGGCTGTTTTTATGGATAGAGAAGAACGAATATTAAAAAAATACACGAAAAAATTATTTTTAATAGATAATGTGATAGGTGCCGGCATTGGCTATAAAACTGTCAGAGGGGAAAGAACGCATACAAAGGCTTTGTTGGTTTTTGTAAAGAAAAAACTGCCAAAAGAGGTATTAAAAAGAAGCCAAATTATACCCCAAAAAATAGAAGATGTAGAGACAGATGTGGTAGAAGTTGGAGAAATAAGGCTTTTGAATTTAAGGACGGAGAAAATGAGACCAGCAAAACCGGGTGTAAGTATTGGACATTATAAAGTTACAGCCGGTACTTTTGGGGCTTTAGTAAGGGATGCCATTACCAAAGAGCCCTTGATACTCTCTAATAACCATGTGCTTGCAAATGCCACTAATGGAAGGGATAAAAAGGCAAGTATAAAAGACCCTATACTGCAACCAGGAGCATACGACGGTGGGAAAAAAGATGATGTCATAGGCTACCTTTACAGGTTTATCCCCATAGAGAAGGACCTTTCTCAGATTGAATGCCCTGTGGCAAAGGCTGGTGAAAGGATTGTAGATAGGGCTATTAAAATTGTAAGACCCAATTACGATGTTAAATTTTTTAAAAAGAAATCCTTTCAAAATCTTGTGGATGCTGCTTTAGCAAAACCTCTGAATCCTTCTGATGTTTCCGAGGAAATATTAGAACTGGGTTTTGTTAGGGGTGAAACCACACCTCAAATTGGACTTCCTGTAATAAAGAGCGGAAGGACGAGCGGAATAACGAAAAGTGAAATAAAGGCACTAAGCGTGGTTATTAAAGTAATGCTTGGGGATAACGAAGAGGCAACCTTTTACGACCAGATATTGACGGGACCAATGGCTAAACCTGGAGACAGCGGTTCTTTGGTATTGACGGAAAAAAACGAGGCAGTTGGGCTTTTATTTGCAGGTTCTGAGGAAGCTACTTTGATAAACCCTATTTTAATAGTTATGAAGCTTTTAAGATTTACTTTTTAAGGTTACAACACCGCTAATTACCATCACTGTTTATTTCACTGTTATTACTATATATATAATATAACAGCAACGGTATTTTATTTTATATGGCCTCAGGGCTTTTTTTTTATATATTTAGTTAAATACGGGGTTTGTCTATAATTTTTGTGTTTTTTATAATTAAAAAAACAAAGTAGCATGAGGAGGTATGCAAATGAAGGGTATGAAAAATAAAATAATATTATTACTGCTGTTATTTTCAATTTTAATTTCATCAACAGCCTTTGCAGCAACCACTGTTAATTTAAACCTTAAAATTGAAAAATTATTGCCGGGGATTAAATATGTTGTCTACATAAAGTATAACGGAGTGGAATACTTAAAAACCTTTCTGAAAAATATTGATTCTAAAACTACTTCTACATCAAACAATAATGGTGCCTCAAATACTTCTCAAACGAAAGAAGAACGTACTATTATAGGTTTAACAAAAGATGAAAAGCTTATGCTCGATCTTGTAAATAAAGAAAGAGTTAAGGCAGGTTTAAAACCCCTCGAGGTTGATATGAGGCTTGTGGATATTTCAAGGAAAAAGAGCAAGGATATGATTGAAAAAAATTATTTTGGGCATATATCTCCGACATATGGTTCGCCCTTTGATGCTTTAAAAAATGCAGGCATATCCTATAGATATGCTGGGGAAAATATCGCTGGGGCACCTGCTGTAGAAAAGGCTCATGAAGCATTAATGAATAGTCCCGGCCACAGGGCAAATATTTTAAATCCCAATTTTAATAAAGTTGGCATCGGAATTGTTGATGGGGGGCCTTACGGAAAAATGTTTACACAGACTTTTATAGGGACAAATTAATGAAAAAATTTGTGGAAATGTGTATTATATGTGGATAATTCTGTGGATAATGTGGATAAAAGGCAGGTTAAAAGCCTGCCTTTTTTTTTTATGAACTTTTATCTTAGAAGACTAATATATTAATACTAAGGTTATGCCGACAAATTATGAGGGAGGGTTAAAATGGTGAATATTTTTGCATTTATAGTGCTCATTGGAATTGCTGTGACTTTGTTTTATTTATACCTTATGAAATTTTTCAAGGAAAGATGAATATAATCATGCTGATTGTTCCGATATAGATTCCAATAAATGGTAAGTTTGAAAACAAAGAAGAATTAAAATAGTAACATATTTGTGGATAACGACATATATTAATAAAAGTAAAAGGAGTATTTTATTGAAGGGAGGAATAGTATGGGAGTAGTCTTAACTAAGGAAATTGTTAGAGTAGACCAAGTCGTAGGAGAAGACAGAGCCCAGGCGGTAGTTGAAGGTGTTATAAACCTTCCGGCAGGCAAACCCGATATAAGTCGGGTAATTTCCGTAAAAGCCGATGTAGATATGGAATCATTGAAAATTAGCATCCTGGACGGGAAGATAATGGTAGAGGGAGAACTTGAAGTTGATGCAATGTATGTTGCAAACATTGCGTCTCAGCCTGTTCACGCAGTTGAAGGCAGGATAGGCTTCAGCTTTTTTGCCAAGATTCCGGGAGCAAAAAAGGATATGGCAGTAAAGGTAATGCCCAAAATAGAGTACAGTAAATATTCTTTTGACCCGCAAAAACCAAGAGAAATTACAGCGAGTTTCGTAATACAGTTTTTAGTGAAAGTGTTGCAAAGGGTTGAAGTTGAAATCGCTGTAGATGCCACTGGGCCTGCAGATCTGCAGGTATTGAAAGAAACCGTAAAGCTGGACCATATAGTAGGGGATGCTGCTGCACAAAGCATTGCGAAAGGTGATATCAGCGTTCCTGCTGTAAAACCTGATATATTGGATATAGTAAAGGTACAAGGGATGGCGAGAACAACACAGATAAAAGTGCTTGACAACAAAATAATTGTAGAAGGAGTCCTCGATGTTGGAGTACTTTATGTGGCAAGGGTTCCGGAAGGGCATCCGCAGCAGCCTGTGCACTTTTTGGAAGGGCAGATCCCCTTTACTCAATTTGTTGAAATACCCGGAGCAAAAGAATCGATGACCAAGATAGTAAGGGTCGAAGTAGAACATATAAGGGGTCGGAAGAAGGATGACAGAACCGTTGCAGTAGAGGCAGTTTTGAAGGTTATGGTAAGGGTATACGAAACAAAGGTTTTAGATGTGATTACGGATCTTTTTAGCCCTTCCGAAAAATTAGATGTCAAGAAGGTTGAGCTAAAAATAGATCAGGTTGTAGGAGAAAATGAAAATCAAATAATCGTAAAAGAAACGGTAATGGTACCCGACGCAAAACCCGATATTTTGGAAATTTACTCAACAAACGCTACTGCAAGAGTAGACAATGCCAGAATAATAGACGGCAAGGTTATAGTAGAAGGGACTTTGCTCGTAGAAACGCTTTATGTGGCGAAGGTTCCTGAAGGCCAACCGCAGCAGCCCGTGCATTTTATGGAGCATGAAATACCTTTCACAACTTTCGTAGAGGTTCCCGGTGCGGAAGAAAACATGATGCTGGATTTTGACTTAATTGTTGAACATGTTACCGCAAGCTTTGATCCCAATTCACCCAGAAAAATGGAAATCAGGGCAATTATCAAACTTTTTGCCAAGGTTACGAAGACAGTAGAACTTGAGGTTGTTACTGAGGTTATAGAGCCTGAGGAAGAAACTCCTGAAAAACCGGGAGAAAAACCTGAGGAAAAGCCCTCTTTAACCATTTATATCGTGCAAAAAGGGGATACTCTCTGGAAAATAGCAAAGCGCTACAATGTTACAGTAGATTCTATTGTAAAAGCGAATAAACTTGAAAATCCCAATATGATAATGCCCGGCCAGCAGCTCATAATCCCGAGGTGATTTTTCAGCCCGCGATTGAAAGCGGGCTTTTTGTATTTGAATTTTATTTATTTAGATAAAATTGACAAATAATATCACAAAAGCTATTATAAAAACTAAGAAATAAGATATTATATATGTAGGGTTATTTTAATGTTTTTAAGAATAAAGTGGGGATGAAAATGGAATTAAAAAGTAACATATCGGGAGAAGAAAAGCTTACAGAAAAAAGAAAAAGACAAATACTCGAGGCCGCCATTAGAGTTTTTGCAGAAAAAGGATATCACGGTACAAAAACAAAAGAAATTGCAGAAAGAGCAGGGGTTTCGGAGGGTACGGTATTTAAATACTTCAAAACCAAAAAAGATATATTGCTTGATCTTTTAAACACTTCTTCTATTGATTTTTTAATGAAAATGATTCATGAAGCCGAAAGTGAAAAAAAAGACGTTCAGGAAGTGCTGGTAAGTTTTTTAAAGAAGTATGCTGAGTTTATTAAAAATAATTTTGAATTAATGAAGCTCATATTTTATGAAAGCCAGTTTCATGAGGATTTAAAAAAAGAATTTCTTAAAAAGGTAGATAAAAAAATTACATATTTATGTGAAGAATTAATAAAAGAAAAAATAAAGAAAGGTGAATTTAGAGAGGTTGATCCCAGGATAGCTGTAAAAGCATTTATGGGTATGGTGATTGGCACTTTAATATGGATTAAAACTGAAGGTACTTTAGAAAATGATATAGATGAAGAGAAAGTGCTGCATCAGCTGATAGATATATTTTTCAACGGTATAAAGGCTTAATGCCGTTCAACCACAGTCCTGTTAGGTTTCTAATTTCTTCTTCCGTAGGTACTTCTCCCGATTCCATTTTTTTTAATAGAATATAAAAAAATGCACCGCTTAAAAGATGGGAAGCAAAGGAAATATCTTTTCCGTCCAATTCCCATTCTTTTTTTATGTACTTTTCAATAACCCAAGCCATGTCTGTAATCTGGGATGTAAAAAAATCATTATCCATTTTTATTCCCTCTTTTAATTTTTTATAAAAATTAAGTAATTACTTACTCATCGTAACTACTAATTATTTTAAACCTGAAAACTTTGACGGTCAATATATTAAGTAAAATTTTAGTTTTTTTAAAAACTGTTTCTATTTTTTTACGAGTAAATTACAAATGGATTACAAATGAAAAAAATCTATTGACTTGAAGATAAAGACGAATTATATTTAAAAGTGAGCACTCACTATTAAGTGAGCACTCACCAAAATTCATACCCAAATCCTCTTTATTTTGCCCTCCCCTTATAAAAGGGGAGGGTCCTTGAAAAAATAATGTTTAATGTTTTAAAAACATGTAGGGGGTGAGGATGAAAAAAAGTTTTATCTTAAAAATTAAATAAAAAATATATCTTATAAGGAGGTCAGTGTATGGTTAATATGAAGAGAGCAAAGAAATTACTTGCTTTGCTCACAATCCTGTTCTTCGTAGCCGGTTCTGTTTTTGTGGTGCCGTTTGCAAAAGTCAAGACAGCATACGCTGCCACAATAAAAGAAGCTCCGGCTGTTGACATCAACAAACTAATATCAGATGTGTCGGATAAAAACACAAAAGATGCTGTAATGAGGCTTGCAGCATTCGGAATTGTAAATGGAATGGAAGATGGGAAATACCATCCCGATGAAAAGGTCACAAGGGAACAGTTTGCAAAACTATTGGTAGTAGCACTTGGCATGGAATCCGCAGCAAAGGCGGCTTCAGGTTATACTCCATTTAAAGATGTAGCTCCTACGAGATGGTCCAGCGGTTACATAAGCGTTGCAGCTGGCCAAGGGCTTGTAAAAGGATTCCCCGATGGCACCTTCCAACCCGACAAAGGTGTCACCTATGCTGAAGCCATCACGATGCTTGTAAGGGCTTTGGGCTACAAGGATGAATTCCTACCCGGTAAATGGCCCGGCAACTACCTTGCAAAAGCTGCTGAAAAGGAAATAACAAAGTATGTAAAATTTGCTGATGTAAACGGCTTTGCAAACAGGGGCGAATGTGCGATATTACTGAACAACACCCTCGATGCAGAGGTTGTAAAAGTAGATACCTATGAAAGTGGAAACGTAAAATACTATGAATCAAATAAGACATTATTAGAAGATAAACTTAAAATTACAAAACTTGAGGATAAGAGAATAATTGCGAACAACAGGCTTGATGATTCGCTGAATGAAGATAATAATGAAGTTACTGTAGTCGATGCAAAAGACAATGGCAATGCAAAAGATTATGATGTTGTAGCAGGTTATAATGTTGAACCAGTATTGGGTGAAGAAGTAACCATTTACTTAAACGATGATGACGAAATTGTATACGCTGAAAGAGAATACGACGACAAGGCGATGTTTGACTATGCCTCTTCTGCTAATGATGATAATACGTTGAGCCTTGTCAAATTTGATGACGATTATAAGTTTGACACCAATGCAGTAGTATATGTTTCTGACACAGATGGTGCTAAAAAATGTGAAATTTATGATAAAGATGGTAAATTAAGTGCTGATCTATCAATGTTTGTCGGAAAACCCGGTAAATTTGTTATCAAAAACAGCAAAATAGTATTTGCCGATTTGATCAACCCAGATCAAACCGATGACGGTTGGATGGTAGTAACAGAAAACAATAAGGGTGTTATCAAGGGTATTACTCCAAACACCGACAAACTTGATAATGTAAGCGAAATAGACTTAAGAGAAGATGAAACCTTCGATAAGGTAATAGTCCTTGATACCAACGGCAATGCTCTTACAGTGGATGATATCCAGAAGGGCAATGTAATTTACGTAGGCAAACAGGATATTGATGGAGATACTTATGCTGTAGTAAGAGTAGTAACAGACAACGTTATAACCGGAAAGTTTACAGGATATAAGCTGAGCAGCTCTGAAAAGAAAGTTGGAATAGACGGCAAATATATAAAGGCATCTGTTCATGAAGCTAAATACAGCGCAAATGGCGGCGATGATATCAAATATTTCAATACTTCAAATAGTGATGTAGATAACGACATGGAAGACTTAGATGATGTAACTGTAACCGCATACCTCGATGGTGCAGGAAGGATTGCATACTTTGTTGGAAGCACAACAGAGTCTTCAGGCTATAAATACGGTATCGTCACAAAGATTTACGAAGAGAGCGAAAAGATTAAGATTTACACCGTTACAAACGACGGCGAAGGCGACGAAATCGTATATCCTGTAGAAGAAACAGAGAACCTGACAAAAGCATACAAAGTAGGAACCAAGACTTACGCAGACTTGAAGGTAGGTAGCCTTGTAAAATTCAAGCTCAATAAGAATGGCGAAATTGCTGAAGATGAAATTTATGTAGTAGATCTTACCGATAGCAATAAATATACAATGACTGATGATTTCGGAAAAGACAGCATAAAAACAAATAAGGGTTCCATCTCAGTAGATAGCAAAACAGCAATATTTGACTTAAGAAAGGTAACTGTTGCTGGAGCGACATATTTAGATATCAGTGCAGCAGATGTAGACGATGACTTTGATGTAGTAAAATGGAGTGACCTTGCAGAAGACGACAAGGTTGATATACCGTTCTACGTAATCCTTGACGACAACGGCGTTGATGCAAAAGCCATATTCTTTGTGAGCAGCACCAGCACAGGTGTAACAGATTCTTCAAGCGATGAAATACCTGTATACGTAGTAGACATGTGGAAGAAATCTGGAGATGTATATGTAACTATTCATCCGTATGGTGAAAGCACAAAAGATGTAAAAGTTGATTCAGCGTATAAGAGCAGCATTACAGATGAAAGACCATATGTAGTAAAGATCCAGGCTGACGGAGAATTAGAGATTGTTAATACAAGCAGCGATTATAGTGTTGTTTATGGTAAAGTATATGAAAAATCTGGTGATACGGTAACAATAGAAGTATACAACAATGGCACATATTCATATCCGAAATACAAGCTGCCTGCAAACGCTGTTGTATACGAGGAAGACGAGAAGAAGTCTGCTTCAAGTATCCATGTGGGAGATGCAGTATACTTCATAGTTGAAGACGGCGTGAACATCAGGGTAATCGAAAGATTAATTGATGATGAAGCAAAAGCTGTTTTAACTGACAAAAAGAGCCCATATTAATGAAAAATTGAGCGGATGGGGAAATCTAACCCCATCCGCTTACTGCTTGAGCAAAAAGTTAACCAATTAATTATAAACATATTTAAATTTAATAGATTAAAAATGTGTTAATGGAGATGATTTCATGAATAACAGCCTTGCTTTTGATGGCGTAATACCTTATGAAGAAAAAAAGAAAAATTCAGATGACATATTGGTAGAATTGAGCAATTTTTTCAGGGTTATAGTTGATTCCTTTGACGAAATATTTAAGAAATACGGGATTTCAAGAAGCAAATTTAACGTCCTTTTAATTTTGGGAAAGGAAAAAGAAGAAGGGCTAAGCCTTTCTCAAATAGGAGAAAGGATGAAGGTAAGCAAAGCAAATATAACAAAGCTCATAGACAGGATGGAAAAAGAAAATCTCGTGGAAAGAAAATACGATAAAAGGGATAGGAGGATAGTCCGAGCAGAGCTTACTTTAAAGGGAAAAAAGCTTTTTGAAGTGATATTCCCGGAATACAAAGAGCAGTGGCAGAGGATAATTTCTGCTCTTGAAAATGAGGAAAAAGATTACTTGATAATGATACTAAAAAAAATAGAAAAAAGAATATTTGAAAACGGGTGATTGAACGATGAACATGGCAAAGCGAATTAGAAGGATTTTGACATTTTTAGTTTTGGTAGCTTTTACAATAGGAGGAATAAGAACTCAAGCTTTTTCTTTACAGAATCCAAATGAAAAGGTTGAAAAATTAAACCTCTCAAAGTGCATAGAAATGGCTTTAAAAAACAATATAAATCTCAGATTAGTTCAGGATGAGCTCGATATGGCAAAACTGCAGGATGAGAAAGCGGATTTTTTATCAAGAAAATTGGGAAGCGGAAAAGACACTATCAGCGAAGGCAAAGAACAGCTTTCAGAAGCGAAAAAACAGCTTTCCGAGGTAGAAAAAGCATTGGAAGACCCAAACCTGCCTCCCGAGAAAAAAGCTTATCTTGAAGGAATAAAAAAACAATTAGAATCTGCAATAACAGAGGGGGAAACCCTTTTGGAAAGAGGGGAGGAGCTTCTGGACAAATCCCTTGATCAGATTATTGCAGGTCTAAATAATGTAAAATCTGCGCAGGATTTAATTAATATTAAAGCTGGGGTAGCTTTGGACGTGGCTACAACCGCAAGATCTCTTGCAGAAAGGCAGATAGCCCTTTTAGTGGAAAAAGAGTACTATGATGTTTTGAAAGCCCAAAAAATCCTCGAAGTGAAACAAAAAGCATTAGAAAGGGCTCAAGGGCAGCTCGACATTGCCCAGGCAGGGTATAATGCCGGGATGGTGGCAAAGGATGATGTCTTACTTGCAAAAACACAGGTCTCTTTAATGAAGGCTGATTTAGAAAAAGCAAAGATAGATTTAAGCAAGGCGAAAATGGAACTTAAAAAGAGCATAGGATATCCTTTAGAAAAGGATATTGAGGTGGAGGATGTTTTTACGACAGAAAAATACTTTCCAAATCTGGAGGAAGGGATAAAAGAGGGATTGGAAAATAGGCTTGAAATAAGAAAAGCAAAAGGAGAGTATTTGGTCTACAAGCTCAACTTTGACATAGTAAAGAGGATATACCCTGAAAACACCTTTCAGTACCGTGAAGCACTTTTACAGGCAAATAAAGCCTGGGACAATTACCAGAAGGCACTTCTCGATGTAGAAAGTGATATTAGAAATGCGTATGATTCACTTATGTACGCTCAGAATATGCTTGATTACATAGAAAACTGCGTAAAAGATGCCCAGGAAGTTTTAAAAATAGCAGAATACAAGTATGAAAAAGGCTATCCTTATCCTACAAAAAATTTAAAAACTATGGACTTAGAAGATGTGTCCGGAACAATAGTAGAGGTATTAGCGGCCCAGGAAAGGCTTACGGATGTAGAAGAAAAAGTAGTAGAAATAGTTTACAGCTTCAATCTGGCAAAAGCTAATTACGATAATGCAATAGGCAGGCCTTTAAATTAGTACGGTGGGGAGGGAGTAGGGAATATGAGAAAAAAATGGATAATATTGCCAATAGCAATTATAGTTACTTCACTTTTTCTTCAAGGATGCACAGCAAAAAGCAGTGCTAATGTAATGGGAGAGCAGGGCAGTGAAGTGAGGGGAATAATAGAGGCAAAAGAGGTTGACATTAACACAAAAATACCGGGGAAGATTTCTAAGATCTATGTTGAAGAGGGTCAAAAAGTAAATGCAGGGCAGGTCATTGCAGAGATCGAAAGCAATGAATTAAAGGCAAAAAGGGAGCAGGCGAAAGCTTTAGCAGAAGCTGCAAAAGGGCAGGTGGATATGGCTTATGCTGCTTTAAAAGCAGCAGAGGCAACACTTGAAAAGGCAAAAAACGGCGCAAGACGCCAGGAAATTCAGGAAGCAGAGGATTATTATGAACTCACCGTAAAAACTTATGAAAGGGTTAAAGACCTCTATGAGCATGGAGCAGTGCCTGCACAGAAATTGGATGAAGCCTTAACACAAATGAACATAGCAAAGCAAAAGCTCGATATGGCAAAAGAAGGGGCGCGAAAGGAAGATATAGAGGCGGCTCAGGCGGTTGTAGAGCAGGCAAAGGCCGCTTATGAAGCTGCGAAAGACAAATATCAGCAGGCACTTGCAGGAATTCAGGAAGTAGACAGCTATCTTAAAGACACAAAGGTATTGTCACCAATAAATGGTACAGTAACGGAGATTTATTGCGACGAAGGTGAACTCGTTTCTACAGGGATGCCCATAGCTACAGTAACAAACCTTGATGATGTTTGGGTAAAGGTTAATGTCAGTGAAAAAGATTTATCCAAGGTGAAGGTCGGTCAGGAAGTTGTGATAAAGGTGATGGCTTATCCTGACAAGTCTTTTAGAGGTAAAGTGAAAAGGATAAGCGAAAATCCTGATTTTGCTGTAAAAAGAGCGACCAATGATAACGGGTCACAGGATATAATGACCTTTGAGGTGAAGGTTGAATTTTTGGAAGGCAGAGAATTAATGAGGCCGGGGATGACTGCCTTTGTGAGATTTTAATGGATTTCAGGGGGTTATTCGAATTGATTTATTTTATAAAAAGCTTAAAGGAAGAGATTTTAAGGATATTTAAAGACCCAAAGTATATTTTGGCGGTTGTTTTGATACCAGCTCTGGTTTCATTGGTGCTCTGCTATATGTATTTGCCCGGGGTTGTAAAGGGTGTAAGTACAGCAGTAGTAGATTTGGACAACACTTCACTCAGCAGGAAGATAATATGGTATTTTGAAAACAATGAAACTTTTAAAGTGAATTATTACCTTAATGACGATGAAAATTTAGAAGGTCTAATAAAATCCGGGAAAGTGGACGTGGTTGTTTTTATACCTGAAGGCCTTGAAAAGGATGTAAAAAATCAAAAGTCGCCAAAAGTCCTCGTAATTGTCAATGGCACAAATATGTCTGTTTCCAGCATTTGCCTTGAAAAAAGTGCTGAAATCTTAATGACGGTAAATGCCGGGATTGCGGTAAATTATTTAGAGGCAAAAGGAGTGCAGCCGGATAAGGCAAAAAATTTTGTGTTGGGCCTGCCCTTCGAAAAAAGGGTTTGGTATAATCCAACGAGAAATTACGGCAAGTTTTTAATGCCCGGTGCAATAGCTTCTTTATTTCAGATTTCTATCGTTCTCGGAGCAGCAACTTCAATCAATGGCTCAAAATATAACGTTTTTTCAAAAGGAATGAATTTTTTAGATAGGCTTCAATTTGTTATTGGAAAACTTGTTTTTCACGCGATGACAGGAGCATTCTTCTTAAATCTAACATATTTCCTTTCTATAAAATACTTTTTGCTCGGGAAAATTGAAGCTGTAAAAGGTATTGCTGTCTTATCCCTGCCTTTTACTCTTACTATCTCGGCTATTGGGGTAATATCATCAATAATTTTCCGCGATCAGATTTCTTCAACAGAAGTGGCTATGTTTTTAGTGCTTCCTACCCTTATTTACTGCGGTTATACCTGGCCAACCCTTGCAATGCCTCCTTTATTAAGCAAGCTTGCAAAACTAATACCTTTATACTATTTTGCTGATCCTGTTAAAAGCATTATGGCGACGGGAATAAATAAGGATGTATATATTTACAACTTCAAGGCTCTTTTAATATATTTTTTTGCAGTTTTTGCAGCTATCTTTTTAGCTCTTACTCTTTTTGGGAGAAAAAGGAAAGCGGTGGTTGAATAATGCTTAAAAGAGAATTAATGTACCTAAAAAAAGATAAATTGCTATTTGCTGCACTTGTTATAGCACCCGTATTTTTTACCCTACTTTTTTCCTGGTATTACAGCCCTGGTGTAGTAAAGTCTATCCCAACGGCGGTTCTAGACCTTGATAATTCTTCATTGAGCAGAATGATCATAAATTACTTTGAGAATAATGAAAAATACGATATAAGGTATTTCCCTAAGGATGAGGTTGAGCTTAAAAATTTGATACAGCAGGGCAGTGTGAGAATGGCTTTAGTATTCCCCCCGGAATTTTCTTCTAAAGTAAAAAAAGGCGAGGATACGAGAGTTCTTGTTATATGTAACGAAAACAACCTGATTGTTGGAAACAATGCCTTAACCAGAGCCTCCGAAATACTTCAAAGCCTGGGAGTGGGAATTCTTATAAAAAAGATTGAGTCCTTAGGTTATCCGCCCGAATACAGCAAGAATTTAGCAATGCCTCTTGGTTTTACGGCAAGGGTTCTGGGGAATCCTGCATATAATTATAGCTATTTTCTAATTCCAGGCCTGATAGGGGTAGTATTCCTCGAAATATCGATTCTAAATATGGCAAGGACAGTTGCTATTGACGCTTCTCAAGAAAAAAACAGCAAAGAGCTTATGGAAATTTATATAACAAGAATGTTTATATATTTAGCCATATTAATATTTGTGTTTTTGGTTTGTATTTTAGCAGTCAATAAATTATTTAAAATTCCTATTAGGGGAAAGGTATTTGATATAACTCTACTTTCGGCAGCGTTTATAACTTCGTGTCTCAATATAGGTGCATTTCTGGGGATTTTAACTAAAAACCCGCTTTTTTCTGTTCAGATTACAGCTTATTTATCTATGCCGACTTTTCTCGCTTCGGGTTTTACATGGCCCTACCATATGATGCCGGAGCCTATAAAGAAATTTGCAGCGATTTGGCCTTTATATTCCTTTATAATTCCCCTTCGGAATATAATGTTGCTCGGGTCATCTGAAGGGGAAATACTATGGGCTATAAAGCGATTGGGCTTAATAAGTGTTTTTGTGTTTTTATTGAATATATTTATAATTTTACTTCCTACAAGCAACAAAGAAAAGGCAGGAATTGCTGGTGGTGAGCGATGACTTATTGACGGTTCTATGAATTATTAATATAATATGTACAAATGAATAATTCGGGCAGGCAACAAGGGAAGCCGGTGAAAATCCGGCGCGGTCGCGCCACTGTGAGGAGGAGCGACTCCACATCATGCCACTGGTAATAACCCGGGAAGGCGTGGGGGAGCGGTGAATCCGAGCCAGGAGACCTGAGGCCTGCTGTCAAACTGGTGCTCCCTACGCAGGATGGGGAACAGTTTACCACTGGCTTATGTCCCCTGGCTTATCTTAAGGAGCCAGGGTTTTTATTTTATTTCATCATTGGGTCTGTTTCAACTCACCTCTGAGGGGAGCCCTGTGAAAGGGAGGTGTTTAAGAAAAAAAGCATATTTTAGCATATTGGAGTTAAGATCAATTTTTTGATAATTACAAAAATTAAATTTGAAAAGGTGGGTTGAGATATGTTATATAAAACCAAAAAGCGTCTGGTATCGATTATTCTGGTATTTTGCCTTTTATTAAGCATCACTATTGGTGGAGGGGCTCTGACTGCAGCTCAGGCTGCCACGCAGACTGAAAGTTATACCGCTAAGCAATTAGCTGATAAGGCTGTGCAGTTTATTAACGACAGATACAAAGCCGGGGAAAAAATTGACGGCTACACTGCATACGTCCTTACCCTTGCTGGAGAAGATCTTTCGTCGGAAAAATGGTCCAGGAATGGTGAAAGTCTGAAGGAGGAAATTCAGAAAACTGCCGATCTCCTTGGCAATCATAACAGCATGATTACATATATCCTGGCTACACAGAACGCCGATGGCAGTTTCGGACCTTACGCCAACGAATACGGAACCAAAGCTCCTCTGCAGGCGCTAGCGATGGTAAAGAATGAAATAACCGATAGCAATGTAAAAGATCAGGTGCAGAATAGTATTTCAAAAGCCGTAACATATTTCAAGGATCGTTATTTAAAAGGGTCTCTGGCTTATGATGCGCAGGGGTGGAGCTTCGACTACCGCTGTGTGGAAGCTCTATCTGACGCAGGGGAAGACCTGTCCAAATGGGTATACGGCGGGAAGTCTCTAAAGGATATAGTCATCACCTCTGCTGACGCTGCTGCGAGTAACGCTTCCGTCTTCGATGCCGTCTACCTTGCAAAAGAGCTGATCGCCCTTAGAGCGGTAGACCCGAAATCTAATAATATTGACACTCTTGCCCAAGCTATTGCGGAAAAAAAGAAAACTGACGGCAATTCAATTTATTTTGGTAATAGCATTTATGACAATGTGATGGTCCTGACCGCCCTTGGCAAGGCAGGTAAACTCAACCTGATAGACCAGCAACAGGCTTTTAACTATCTAAATAAATTTAGACGCCCGCATAAGGGTAGCTGGGGTAATGAAGCGGGGGTTGCCTGGGGCGGCTATTATCCTGAAGAGCCCGACTTGACGGCACAGGTGCTCACGGCCCTCAGTTATTTTGACGCGGCTCGCGATACCAGCAGCGATATCTATAATGCCATTCAGGGAGGCCTCACTTATCTGCAGGACATCCAGGACGCCGAGACCGCGGCCATAAAAGCCCAGTGGGACAGCACCTTTGCAACGGCCGAAACCCTCATAGCCCTGAAATCACTGGGAAAGACATATAATGATTACGCCGGTGCCGATTCCACCTGGGTAAAAAGATCGAAGACAAAGACCATTGCCCAGCAAATACTGGTTTTAAACCTCTGGGGGGATGCGAACAGGGTAAACAGGCTTGTAAATCTTTTAAAAGAAAGGCATTCTTCAAAAGGTTTTGACAACAGCGTTTACAGCGACATGTGGGCGTATATCGCGCTGGGAGAAGCGGAAAAGATAAATGAAATAAATACTGCTGAAGCGCGAAGCTACATGCTTGGGAAGCAGAGCTTATCCGGAGATACGTCCGGTGCCTGGGGAGAAGTATGGGATGGTGTGTTTTTCCCCGACTTTATGTCAACAGCCCAGGCTATTCGGGCACTGACATACCTGCCCAACGCTTCCGAAGACAAGCAGGTCCAGGATGCCGTAGAAAAAGGGCTTGCTTATCTTAAAAAACAATTGCAGCCCGACGGTAGCGTCTATACCACACAACCCTATCCGGATGATCCGGTGGTGGATACGGCCGAGGTAATTGTTACGTTAAAGAAATTGGGTATGGACCCTGCAGACTGGAAAAGCAGCCAGGGCTTCACTCCTGTTGACTATATGATGCAGAAAGCACTGAATTCCGATGGCAGTTTCGGTGCAATGGGGAATATTCTTGACGCTGCGGAAGCTCTAAGCACATTTATTCTCATTGATGGGGAAGTTGAACCGACGGGATCTTCGCAGCCCGTTTCTAATCAGTTTAGGTGCACCGTAGATATCGCGGTGGTGGGCAAAGATGGTGAGCTGCTTTTTGGCCCCCGTTCAGTCACCGTAAGGGCAGATAGAAGATGGGGGCTGACAGCACTGGGAGCCCTTGACGCTACTGGCCTTGATTATGTTGATGATAACGGCTTTGTCAAGAGCATTGAAGGCCAGGCCAACAGTGGCATGAATGGATGGATGTATAAAGTCAACGGCAAGGTACCTTCTGTCCTGGCCTCCAAATTTGCTATAAATGACGGTGATGAAATCATCTGGTGGTACAGTACAGACATAAATTCTACAGGCCCCACATGGGAAGAACTGGTAAACAAAAAAGTGATTCAGCAACAGGAAGACGCGATCTCTTCCAACTTTGTAGAACAGAATAAAAAACTCCCGCAGGCTTTGCAGGTTTCTGATGAAGCGCTGAAGGCACTTGAAAAAATCGACCAATTGCTTGAAATAAAAGCGAATACGAAAGATGAGGTGGGCGTTGGAGAGACAGGCAAATCGGTAGTGATCGTTGGAAACCGTGAACCGTTTAAACGCAGTGAATTTTTGAATTTAAAAGAAATGCTTCTTCAAAATACGATTGATCTGGAGAAGAAGGTAACCGCTTCAACAGGGGCAATCATTGTCGATAACAAAGAGGAAATAGCCCTTATCATTCCGGCTGGTGCATTGAAAAAGGATGAGGTAATATCGGTCAAAGAGACCAGTCTGCCATCGACTGAGAAAATCGCTGGCAATAGAGGCTTGAGCGCAGTTCCTGCCGGATACAAAGCTTTATCGGGGATTTATGAATTTGGCCCGGATGGAACCTCTTTTACTGTGCCTGTAACAGTGGCCATAAGAATTGCCATTTCACCACTGGTAAAACCGGAAAACCTGGTCCTTGCTTGGTACGATAAAGCAGGCGGCAGGTGGGCGGTTATCCCTGCTGTGGTGGACTTGCAAAAAGGTGTTATTCTGGCTAAGTTAGAACATTTCTCCGAAATTGCCGTGTTTGCAAAGGAGGTAAAAAAGTCATTTGCTGATGTTAACGAGGCATCTTTCGGATGGGCCAGGGATGCTGTTGAAGCTCTGGGCGGAGCCGGAATTGTGACAGGAGTTGATGGAACACGCTTTGAGCCTGGCCGTGCTGTGACCAGGGCCGAGTTTGTCTGCCTTCTGGTCAGAGCGCTGGGCCTTGTGCCAAAGACAGGCGGTAAAAAACAATTCAAAGACGTGAGAGAAGACGCATGGTATGAGAAAGCCGTATACGCCGTTGCAGATTGGGATATTGTCAACGGCTATGAAGATGGCACATTCCGCCCCGACAGCACCATTACGAGGGAAGAAATTGCGGTCATCCTCGCCCGTTCATTGGGGCTTGCCTCATCAGGGAAAAAGCCGGATTTTAAAGATAAAAAATTGATTTCGTCCTGGAGCGAGGAAAGTATAGCAGCCGCCGTAGCCGGGGGGTTGCTCAAGGGGTTTGAAGATGGTACATTCCGGCCTAAAGCTGCAGCCGGCAGGGCCGAAACCGCAGTTATAATTTACCGGATTATGGGAGGCGAATAGATTTCTATTTATTTTAAGACTTTGGCACAGTGGGGGATATAAGTGAAAAAACAAGCTGTAAAGCTTTCTATTATTATAGCACTATTGCTTGTCATAATAACGGGGCATGTAATATACACTCAAAAAATTTTTCATACCAGGAATACAGAGTCACTTGCTACGGTTGAAAAAAGCACGCTTTCGGATGGTTCGATAAAGAAGGAAACAAGCACTGGTCCAGGGAGTATAACCGTTGAAAAAAAGGTTGTTGAAGAGACAAAGCATGTCGATGTGTCATCACAGACAAAAATAAAACAGACTTCTAATGCTAAATCTGTGCCTGCCGGTGGGGGGGATACTCCTATGGGCAGTGCTGCGGTTTCCTCTGAGGTAAATACGCCTCGTACCGCTTCTGAAAAAAAAGAGTCGGCTGTTGATAGCGGTGATGCCACAAAAAATACAGAATCAACATCCGCCGGGAGCGGGGAATGTCGGGTAGAAATTGCCATTATCGGTAAGGAAGGCAGAATAGTATACGGCCCCGCAACCGTAGCAGTAAAAGAAAACGACAGGTGGGGTTTAACGGTGCTTGGCGCTCTGGATACCACCGGAATTGAATATAACACCAGCCCGACGTATGCTGGTTTTGTTATAAGTATAGCAGGACAGGCAAACAAAGGCATGTCGGGATGGATGTACAAGGTAAACGATGAAGTTCCAATGGCTGCCGCAAGTGAGAAAAAGATTAAACCTGGCGACAGAATAATCTGGTGGTACAGCGAGAGCATCAATACCCCCTCTCCCACCTGGGAGAGTCTGGAAGGGAATGCACCACAAAATTGATAGGAGAAGATTATCATGCTGGACCGCTTTTTTTATAGAGAAAAAGGGCTCTTTCTGCAGAGTCTTCATCCGCTGTCGGCATTAATGTATATTGCAGTTTTGCTGGTGCTGACATTGATGTTCAACCACCCGCTTTACCTACTGGGGCTGCTGGCGGTAACAGTTACGGCTATAAGAGCTGTTGACGGGATAGATGCCTGGAAAACTTTTTTTAAAGTAAGCCTGGGGGCAGTTTTTGTTATCATAATTGTAAATGCGGTTACTGTGCGCGCCGGCGAAACCGTTATATGGCACGGACCGTATATCCCGGTTTTCGGGAAGTTGGATGTCTCACTGGAGGCCGTTTGTTATGGTGCGGACATGGGATTAAGGCTTCTTGATATAATGAGTATTTTTTGTCTTTACAATTTTATAATTCATCCCGACCGGGTAATGGATTTGCTGTCTCGCTTTTCTTCCAAGTCCGCACTGGTGCTTTCCCTCGCCTCCAGGATGTATCCCGCCATGGTAAGTCGACTGGATAGTATCAGAGAAGTACAGGCGGCAAGAGGAGTCGATTTTAATGCCGGAACATTAAAAGAAAGAATGGGAAAATACGCCGTGTTGATAAAAATACTGCTTTTAACTTCACTGGAAGATTCCCTGGAAACAGCAGAAGCCATGTATGCGAGGGCCTTTGGCAGCGGCAGACGTTCACACTATGTCCGTGATGTCTGGAGGCTTAGAGATAGCGTCTGCCTTACCGCAAGCCTGCTCGCCCTGGGGGCGGCGACATACGGTTGGGCCAAAGGCCTGGGCACATTCAGCTTTTACCCGCGGCTCGCTTATCTTATTGACGGGTATACGGGAATTGTGTTCTTTTTCACCGTAATTTTTCTGTTATCCTTCCCATTAATGTTGAGTTGGGGGTGGCACAATTGCCCCTTTATCAAATCAAAAATCTGACTTATTTTTACCCCGACAGCCAGAGGCCTGCATTAAAAGACGTAAATATGAATATTGAAGAAGGGGAGTTTTTGCTCATCGCTGGCGGTTCTGGTTCGGGAAAATCTTCTCTTGCTCGGGTGCTCGCTGGCTTAATCCCCGGCTTTTATGGTGGCCGCATAGGTGGCAGCGTTTTCTTTCGGGGCAAGGATATTAAGCAGCTTGACCAACGCAGTATAGCCAGGGAGGTGGGGATGGTATTCCAGGATTCGGAAAAACAGCTGATTATGACAAGCGTGGAGGCCGAAATTGCGTTTGGTCTGGAAAACCTGGGCCTTCCACGGCAGGAGATGGCCCGTCGTATTGCCGAAGTCATGAGTTTTTTGGGGCTTGCGGAGCTAAGGCAAGAATTTACAGTAAAACTATCCGGCGGTCAAAAACAAAAACTCGCCCTTGCTGCAGTACTTGCTATGCAGCCTTCGGTTTTAATCCTTGACGAGCCTACTTCTCAACTGGACCCAGTAGCGGCGGAGGATTTTTTTAATCTTGTAAAACGTTTGAATGAAGACATAGGCATGACCGTGATTTTAATCGAACAGCGGCTGGAAAGATGTTTTCATTTGGCCGACAGAGTTGTGATTATGGAAGGTGGAAGAATAAAGTATGAGGGCACGCCTGAGCAGGTGGCACGCCGGGCGGCGCATTGTGAAAACCCTTTTATCCCGCCTGTTGCCCGCTTCTTCGCCAAAACGGGTTTTAATACGATTCCCGTCACAGTAAAGGAAGGACGGCGGATGCTAAGAGAAAACTTTAGCCCTCCTTCGAGAGATTTTTATTTAAAGCATCCCGTTGTGGTGCGAGAAGAAGAACCGATCTTACGCATGGACAGAGTATGGTTTGCATATCCCGATGGCAGGGAAGCATTACAGGATATAAATTTACAATTTTTTGCCGGAGAGCTGGTTGCCGTGCTGGGAGCCAACGGAGCAGGCAAATCCACACTCCTCAAAACCATGGCAGGCCTGTTAAAACCAGGGCGCGGCCGGATTATGTTGATGGGCAGGGAACCGGGGAGCAGCATTAGTCGGGGGGCCTGGAATTCCTGTGTGGGTTACCTTTCCCAGAATCCCAGCGATTACCTGTTTCATGATACGGTAGAAGAAGAATTATTATATACTTTAAAAAACTTCGGTATCAGCCCGAACGGTGCAGTTGATGAAATAATGGATAAGCTTTCATTGCAGGATTTCCGACATGTAAACCCACGGGATTTGAGCTGTGGAGAACGCCAGAAGGTGGCCCTTGCTTCGGTGATGGTCACGAGGCCAAAGCTTTTGCTGCTGGATGAACCTACCAGGGGGCTGGATTATCGCCAGAAGATCGAAATGGGGAAAGTGCTGGTGGAATATTGCAGGCAGGGTGCAAGTGTTGTGCTGACTACCCACGATATGGAATTTGCCGCAGAATACGCATCGAGAGTTATCATGATGTTCTGTGGCAGAGTAATATGTGACGGCCCGGTACATCAGGTCCTATCAGAGTCAATTTTTTATTCTACCCAGATCGGCAGGATGTGCCGGGGGTTTGCTGACGGTGTTCTAACTCCGGAGGAAGCTCTGGCCGTGTTAAAACCGGCGTCGTCTGGAAAGCGGGAAAGAAAGTGAAAAGGAAGATGCTTATGAAAAAATTGTTGTCAAGAATTTTATTCTGGCTCGGTTTTGCGATTATCCCGGTGTTTCTGGTGGTCGCTATGTCGGGGAAGGCTTCCATCACCCGGGAATGGGGGCTGGCAGCATCTATTATCATCCTCGTTGCTGTTGGTTTGATGTACCTGGGTTTTGAACTGGACGCTTCCTCGCCTAGAGAAATTGCCGTAATAGCGGTGCTGGGAGCCGTTGGCGCAGCAGGCCGGATTGCCTTTGCCGCCCTGCCCAACATACAGCCTACTACATTTATTGCAATCGCTTCCGGTTATGTCTTCGGCTCAAGCGCCGGTTTTATGACAGGTTCTACTGCAGCCTTAGTTTCAAACTTTTTTCTGGGGCAGGGGCCGTGGACACCGTGGCAGATGTTTGCTTGGGGTCTTGCTGGCTCATCCGCAGGTATAGTTAAACGTCTCTTCCCGCACATAGGCAGATGGGGAATGGCTGTTTTCTGCATTTTATGGGGGTATTTTTTTGGATGGATTTTAAACTTGTGGTCGTGGACTACCTTCGTTAAACCATTAAACTGGCAGAGTTTTATCGCCGTCTGTGCGGCAAGTTTCTGGTTTGATACTTTTCACGCCATAGGCAATGCGGCATTTTACCTGCTTTTCGGTACAGGCTTTATTAAAATATTAGATCGGTTTAAACACAAAATGATTATAAACTATGAGGAAAGCATTAAATAGATGATTTTACAAAAAACCTCTTATGGTAGAGTAAAAAACTACTGTAAGAGGTTTTAATATTGATAGGGAAAAGGAATGAGATATTATCTGACCTGCATAGAAGAAGGGGCAGAAAGAAAAAAATTTTAAGAAAGTATTAAGAAATAGCAAGTGATAAAAATAAATATAGCTTATTGACACGCGACTTTTAAATTATTATTATATTAAGTAAGCACTCACTTACATAAAGAGTATAGTATGTTTTTTATCATTTCCCTCCCGTAGGATTTAAATAAAAATAAAGGAAGCCGAGGGTGATATGCTACCTCGGTCTGATTTTTGCAGTAAACGATTTATTATTTGAGCAATCAACGGGGGAATATTTTTTTAAAAGGCAAATTGACCGAACGGTCGGTTCTATTATGACTAAAAAACAATTAAAAATAACAATTACATAAAAGTAAAAGGGGTGCATTTTATGAAGTTTTGCAGAAAAAACACCAACATAATAGCTCCGCTATTGCTAATTTTCTTTGTGGCGTCAATATTCCTTCTTCCTGGATGTTCAAAAAAGAAAGAAGAAGCAAAAAATGATAAAGCAGTGCCGGTAAAAGTGATGAAAACAAAAAAGGATAAAATAGAAGACATAGCGACTTTTACGGGCCAGATTGAGGCAGGTGATGAGGTCAAAATTGTAAGCAAAATTTCGGGAAAGGTAAAAGAAGTAAATTTTGAAGTGGGTGATTACGTAAAAGAAGGAGAACCTCTCGTAATACTTGAGACAGAGGAACTGTACGACCAGCTTTCCCAGGCGGAGGCTGCTTTAGCGACGGCAAAAGCAAACCTTGCTGCCAATGAAGCGGGGACGCTGCCTCAGCAGCTTGAGCAGGCAAAGTCTGCTTTTGAGCAGGCCGAGGCAAACTATTTAAACGTCAAGGCTGATTATGAGCGCATGAAGGCGCTGTATGAGGCGGATGCAATTTCTAAACAGGCATTCGACAGCATGGAACTGAAGTATAAAGTGGCAAAAAGCCAGTATGAAAGCGCCAAAGAACAATTGAGGCTTACCGAAGAGCGCCTGCCCAAAAATATTGAAGCACTGAGAGCACAGGTTGCTCAGGCACAGGCTCAGGTGGAGCTTATAAAAACAAATATAAAGAATTCGGTGATAAAGGCGCCTATATCGGGCCTGGTTTCATCAAAGCAAATAAATCCCGGGGAAATGTGCCAGGCAGGAGCGGCGCTTGGTTCAATAGTTAATATAGATAAAGTTAAAGTAGTTATAGATGTGCCTGAAGAGGATATTAATAAAATAAAAGAGGGGCAGGAAACAACAGTGAATATAGATGCCCTTGGAGATGAAGGTAAAATAAAGGGGAAAATAAGCATTATTTCGCCGGCATCGGGTTCAAGCAGGCTTTTTAAGGTAAAAATCGAGATGGAAAACAAAGATCATACCTTAAAGCCTGGTATGTTTGCGAGTGTGAATGTTGTCAGGGGTATAAAGGAAAATGTGATTACGGTTCCAAAAGATGCTGTGATGATTAAAAAACATGGCAATGTGGTGTATGTTGTAAAGGAAGGCATAGCAGAAGAACGGCTTGTCAAGATCGGAGTAACAAACGGAGACAGAGTTGAAATAACGGAAGGCCTTAATGAAGGCGAAACGGTTGTGATAAGCGGGCAAAACATGCTGATGGAAGGCTCTACCGTGAAAATTCAATGAAGATTTAGCAAGTGGGGTGAAATCATGAGAATTACGGATACGGCGATAAAAAGGCCCGTAACAACACTTATGGTAGTACTTATCGTTCTTATTCTCGGATTTGTTTCACTTAGCAAAATGCAGGTTGATTTGCTTCCGGATATACAGCTTCCGACGGCCGTTATTGTAACAACATACCCCGGGGCAAGCTCCGAAGAAATAGAGACAATGATAACAAAGCCGATTGAAAAAGAAATAGCAGGGGTAGAAAACATAAAAAGCATATCTTCATCAAGTGAAGCCAACGTTTCGATGATTACGGTGAGTTTCAACTGGGGGACAGACCTCGATACAGCGGTAACGGATATAAGAGAGAAAGTGGATATGGTTAAAAAAAGATTGCCGGACGATGCAGATGAACCCCTGGTGTTTAAGTTTGACCCGTCTATGATGCCGGTGCTTATTTACGGCATGACGGGTGACAGAGATCCGCTTTTGATGAAGCAGATTGCTGAAGATATGATAGAAAAAAGGCTTGAGAGGGTAGCGGGAGTTGCAAGCGTCCAGGTTACGGGTGGAGTAGAGCGCCAGATAAGGGTACTGCTTTCACCACAAAAGATGAACGGGTACGGGATAAGCATTGGCCAGGTTGTGCAGGCACTTGCAGCAAATAACCTGAACCTTCCCGGCGGGACTGTAGATTACGGCAGCAGAGAGCTTATAGTGAGGACTACGGGCGAATTTGAAAATGTCGATGAAATAAAAAACCTTCCTGTGGCTAACAGGCAGGGGGCCATAGTTAGATTAAGCGATATAGCCGATGTTAAAGATGCTACAGAAGATGTAAAGACCCATTCCAGAATAAACAAGTATGAAGGATTAAGAATACTTATACAAAAATCCAGCGACGCTAACACGGTTGCGGTGGCAAATGGAGTAAAAAAAGAACTTGAAACGATTAAAAAAGAGCTTCCGAGAGGTATAGAGCTATATCAAATATTGGACCAATCGGACTTTATAAACAGGTCGATAAAAAACGTGACATCAAGCGCAATACAGGGGGGGTTACTTGCGGTAATAGTCCTCTACCTCTTTTTGCATAATTTCAGGTCAACAGTTGTTATAGCAATTTCCATACCTATTTCAATTATAGCCACATTTGTCGTAATGTATTTCAGCGGCATTACGCTAAACCTCATATCCCTTGGCGGCCTTGCCCTTGGAATAGGTATGCTGGTGGATAGCTCCATAGTTGTGCTTGAAAACATATATCACCACAGAGAATTAGGCCTTAACGGCATGGAAGCGGCATCTGTAGGAACAAATGAGGTTACTCTTGCCATAATGGCATCTACCCTGACGACGGTTGCTGTATTTTTACCGATAGTCTTTGTAAAAGGCCTGGCGGGAATAGTTTTCAAGGAAATGAGCCTCACCATCACATTCTCTCTCATGTCTTCTCTGATTGTCGCGATTACGATTGTACCTTTGCTGAGTTCCCGTCTGGTCAAAGTAACTCCTACCGAAGAAAAAAAACAGGGCTTTCTTGCCAGAATATTCGATGGGATGGACAGATTTTACAATAGTGTAGATGAAAAGTATGGAAAGCTTCTTGCGTGGGCCCTGGGGCACAGGAAGATTGTAATACTTGCAATTGTTGTGCTTCTTGTTATAAGCATAATGGCGGTTCCTTTAGTGGGGACGGAATTTTTCCCGGAGACCGATGAGGGCAGGATATCAATCAGTGTGGAATATCCTCTTGGCACAAAAGTTGAGAAGACCGACGAGTTGGTTAAATCCATAGAAAATATAGTTGCTTCAATACCAGAAGTTCAAATGTATTCGTCACAGGTTGGAACAGATACAAAAAGGAGCTTCCTTGGGGCGGGTGGAAGCGGCGAGATAGCGAGCATGGACGTGCGCCTTGTCCCGGTCAGCGAAAGGAAGAGGTCAACTAAGGATGTAGTTGAAGAAATCAGGCAAAAAATAGGAGAAGTCCCCGGGGCAAAAATCGAGATAAACAGCGCAACAACGATAAGCACTATTGGTTCCGCCACTTCAGGAAGCAGTAAACCAGTCCAAATTGCCGTAAAGGGAGACGACTTTGCCACACTTGAGAGCCTTGCCGAAAAAATTAAAGCTATAGTCAAAAAAGTGCCGGGCACCAGGGATGTTGAGACATCCATAGATGAAGGGAGACCGGAAGTCCGGATAAAAGTTGATAAGGACAGGGCTTCATACTACGGCCTGGATGCAAGCCAGGTGGCGCAAGCAGTAAGAATTGCAATAAACGGAGTTGAAGCCACCAAATACAGGGTTGCCGGGACGGAGGTGGAAGTGAACGTCCAGCTCAATGAGCTTTCAAGGAAGGCCCTTGAAGACCTTGAAGGAATGACGTTGATGTCTCCATCGGGCGTCAATGTGCCGCTTAGAAACATAGCTAAACTTACGATTACTGAAGGCCCAAATGTGATCAATCGTGTGGATCAGGAGCGAGTAGTGTATGTGACGGCCGATATTTACAGGAGGAGTTTGGGAGAAGTAACAAATGACATCAAGTCAGCAGTTTCTTCAATCAATCTGCCAGAGGGCTACAGTATAAGTTTTGAAGGCCAGAATAAAGAAATGATGGAATCGTTTGCGGATCTATTCCAAGCCCTGCTTCTTGCGGTATTCCTTGTTTATGCAGTAATGGCAGCCCAGTTCGAGTCGCTCCTTCATCCATTTACCATAATGTTTGCAATACCGTTCTGCATAACGGGCGTTGTATTTGGCCTGCTTTTAAGCAGGAGGGCGTTCAGCGTGCCTGCATTTATCGGTGTTATAATGCTGGCGGGCATTGCGGTTAACAACGCCATTGTATTGGTGGATTACATTAACCAGTTGCGGGCAAAAGGAAAGACGGTGAAAGAGGCGATAGTTGAAGCCGGCCCAAGAAGGCTCAGGCCCATCATGATGACAACACTTACGACAGTTCTCGGCCTTTTACCCCTTGCCCTTGGAATTGGTGAAGGCAGTGAAATCCAGGCGCCCCTTGCTGTTACCGTGCTGGGAGGATTGACCGTCTCAACCCTTTTGACCCTTGTGGTTGTGCCTGTGCTTTACTCTATATTTGAAGACCTGTCGGCAAGGGTGGTAAGAAGAATAAGGATATTAAAGCTGATAAAACCAGGGAGGTCCTGAAAATGAAGAATAAAAAAATCATATATTTCCTTGCGGCTGTCTTATGTTTTTTAATACCGCTTGCAGGTTTTGCGGAATCCAAAGCTGCGGGAGATGTTTCTGCTAATATAGCCGAAATCGCAAACAGTGTGTCCCAAAGTCCTGAAGTTGAAGAAAAAGCAAGCTTTTCGCTTGAAGAATGCATAAATACTGCTCTTCAAAACAATATAAACTTAAAAATTTCTCGGCAGGAATACGAAAAAACAATAGTGGAGCGAGAAGAAGCTGAATTTCAAGCAAAGAAGATAGAAGATATTCGAGATGATAAGATATTGAGAAATTATGTTCCAACAGCTTTCAGCTTTGAGGGAGCACAGGTCAAAGACCTGGCTCCCAAGTTGAAAGAAGCAAATGAGCTGATAGCAAAGAAGAACCTTGCACTTGATGAGCAAAACCTCAGGATAGAGGTGGAAAAAGCGTATTTTAATGTGCTGAAAGCCCAGGACAACCTGAAAAACGCAGATATACAGCTTCAGCGAGCTAAAGAACAGCTAAAAAACGCTCAGGAAAGCTATAAGCACGGCGTTGTGGCGAAGGATTCTGTGCTTATGGCAGAATCTGCGGTTGCAGGCGCTGAAGCAAACAAGGTTTCTGCAGAAAAAAACCTCCAACTTGCAAAAATGAACCTCAACAAAATTATGGGCCGCAGCCTTACGGCTCCTCTGGAACTCACAACTACTTTCACCTATACACCTGCTGAAATCCCGGATGTTGAAGAAATGGTCAAAAGCGCCTTAGCCCTAAGGCCTGAAGTCATAAGTGTTAGAGAAATGAAGGAAGTTGCAGAACTGAACTGCAAACTCGCATTAAAATACTACGCTGAAAACACTTTTACTTATAAAAAGGCTAAAATAGAGCTGGAAAAGGCTATATTAGGAGTAAAGGAAGCGGAGGACCAAATTACCCTTGCTGTAAGGTCGGCACATTTGACAGTAAAAGAGGCGGCGGAAAAATTAAAATCAGCAGAAAAGGCAAAGGAAGCAGCACAGGAGATATACAGGATAACGGTCCTAAAGTATAAATCTCAGGTTGCTACAATGGCAGAGGTGCTTCAAGCAATGGAGAACTTGAGACAAGCCGAGCTTTTATACACATCTGCTGTCTTTGATTATAATGTGGCAAGGGCACAGCTTGATAACTGGGCCGGGAAAGGTTTAGAATAAGATTACATTTTTCAGGGGTGAAATTCTTTGAGAGGTGAAAAACAGGAAGAAAAGCGTTCCTCGATACTTAAGGCTGCTGCTTCGATATTTTCAAATAAAGGTTATCCAAATACGAAAATGCAGGATATTGCAGAAAAAGCTGGAATAGGCAAGGGCACTATTTACCAGTATTTTAAGAGTAAAAAACACCTTTTCCGACAGGTGATAAAGGAAGGAATGAATTTTTATTTAAATGGTATCAAAAATGAAATAAAAGGTTATTCTGATCTGAAAGAGATATTGAAAGTGATTGTTAAATTCAGTTTTTCTTTTATGGAGAAGCACGGTCATGTGTTAAGGATGATAGCGAGCCACCGCAGTATAGTTGATGAAAGTACGATGAAATGGATACACGATAGAAAAACCAAAGTGGTAAACCTTTTTTCGAAAATAATTGCTGAAAACACGGAAAAAACCGCACAAAACATCGATGATATAAATCTTGCTGCCTATTGCTTTTTCGGGATGATGATTTCTGTGATTCAGGAAAAGGTGTTCCACAATAGGGAATTGGATATAGAGGAAGTTTCGGAAAAGATCGTTAATATCTTCTTACGCGGCTATGATAAAATATAAGAGGACCAAAAATGGTCCTCTTTTTTACATTATTTAATAAATATTTTTGTTAAATTATATCTTTTAGGAGGATTTTTAAATAAAATGTGAAATATATATTTAGGACGAATAAAGGGCGGGGATAGGTTTGTGCTATTTTGAAATAGAGACAAAGGCAAAGATAAATCTAACCCTTGATGTACTTTATAAGAGGCAAGACGGATACCATGAAGTTGAGATGATAATGCAGTCAATTTCTTTGTGCGATAGAGTGAAAATAAAATTACTTCCCAAAAGAGAGATAAGGTTATTCTGCGATACGGCGGGGGTCCCTTTAAATGAAGAGAATACGGCATATAAGGCAGCAAAATTGTTGATGGAAACCTATAAATTAGATGCTGGGCTTGAAATTGAGATAAGTAAAAATATACCCATTGCAGCAGGGCTCGCTGGAGGAAGTGCTGATGCTGCTGCAGTAATAATAGGAATAAATGAACTTTTTGATCTAAAAAAGAGCACACAGCAACTAATAGAATTTGGCAAAAGAATAGGAGCCGATGTGCCCTTTTCAATAATAGGTGGCACAGCCCTTGCAAAAGGCATAGGTGAAAAATTGGAAAAACTTCCCAAACTCGAAAACATCGGTGTTTTATTGATAAAACCGCCTTATTTTGTTTCAACAAAAAAAGTATACAGTAGACTGAATATAGGGAACATAAAAAAAAGGCCCAATACAGCAAATATGATAGAAAGAATAAAAAATAATGATATTTATGGAATAGCAGAGGGCCTTTGCAATGTCTTAGAAGAGGTAACCTTTAAAATGCATCCTGAACTTGAAGGAATAAAAAGGGAATTGAAGGAAAAAGGAGCCTTGGGAAGTTTAATGTCGGGGAGCGGCCCAACAATATACGGCATTTTTGAAAACCGCAGGGATGCGGAAAAAACCGCTGAAAAACTTTCAAAATTTAAAAGCATGATTATTATAACCGAAATGCAGTAGGGAGGGGAAATTTTGGCAGGTAAATTTAAAGCCATAAGATTGGACAATTATAAGCCTCTAAGAGAAATTGTTTTCCAGGCTTTAAGAGAAGCCATAATTTCTGGCGAATTAAAACCTGGAGAGAGATTGATGGAGGTCCAGCTTGCTGAAGAGATGGGGGTATCACGCACCCCGGTAAGGGAAGCTATAAGGAAGCTGGAACTCGAGGGGCTTGTTGTTATGGTGCCGAGGAAAGGAGCTTATGTAGCGGGGCTTTCTATGAAGGATGCCGCCGATGTCTTTGAGGTAAGGCAAAGCTTGGAAGGCCTTGCTGCAGCCCTTGCCGCCGAAAGGATAACCGATGAGGAAATAGAGGCCTTGGAAAGGATCCTTTTGGAGATCAACGATGCTGCAGAAAAAAATGATCTAAATCTCATTATTCAAAAGGATGCGGAATTTCATAATATCCTTTTTAAGGCAAGCAGGAACGATAAATTGGTGCAGATAATAAATAATTTAAAAGAACAGATTGATAGGTTCAGAATACAGTCCTTTGAAAACCCGGGCAGGCTGAAAAAATTGGTAGAGGAACACAAAAAAATAGTGGAAGCCATATCGGAAAGAAACGTCGAAAAGGCTAAAAAACTGGCAGAGGAGCATATAGAGAAAGTGGAAAACAATGTAATGAATATATTGAGAAAACAAATGGATATTGGGGATGATATTTAATGAAGGCTTTAATACTTGCAGGGGGTAGCACCGATGAAAGTTTAAAGGATAAAGGGGATAATAAAGCCTTGATAAAAATTGGCGAAAAGGAAATGATATTGTATATTGCAGAAGTTCTAAAAACCATTAAAGATATAGATGAAATTGTTGCAATAGGTCCTAAAAGGCTCGAAGGAATTTCCAGGGGGCTTTTCAGTGTTGTGGAAGAGGAAGGTTCGCTTTTTGAAAATGTTAAGAAAGGCCTTTCAATTTTTCCAAAGGAAGAGGAGATTCTCGTTTTGACTTCCGATATTCCCATGATTACTAAGGAGGCATTGGAAGATTTTATAGATAAAGCTAAAAAATCCGGTGCAGATTTTTGCTATCCGATAGTTAGAAAAGAAATCAATGACAAAAAATTCCCCGGAGTCAAAAGGACATATGTAAAGGTTAAAGAAGGCACCTTTACAGGTGGGAATGTGGTTTATATTAAAATAGAAAAGGTTGTAAATGCGGTAGACAAAGTTGAGTCTTTTTTTAAATACAGAAAAAATCCACTAAAATTGGCTATGATTTTTGGTTCTGTTTTTTTATTAAAGTTTTTGTTCGGCACCTTAAAGATTGAGGAATTGGAAAAAAGGGTGCTTGAACTTTTTGGTATTAAAGCAAAGGCTATTATAAGCGATTATCCGGAGATAGGAACGGATGTGGACAAGTTGAGCGACCTTGAGATTGCTGAGAAAGTGCTCACAAAAGGGGGCGGATTATGAGAAGAAGCCAAAGGCTCGTCCTTATTACAAAGCACCTCACCGAAAATCCCAATAAAATAATTCCCCTCAAATTTTTTGCAGAAAAATTCAATGCCGCTAAATCTTCAATAAGTGAAGATTTAAATATTATAAAAAGCTCTTTTTCTGATGCGAGGGAAGGCATTTTAGAAACTATTCCAGGTGCAGCGGGAGGTGTAAGGTATAAGGTAAAGAGTTCAGAAGAAAAAATAAAGGCTTTTTTACAAGAACTTTGCGATTTAATAAGCGACAAAAATAGGTTAATCCCGGGTGATTATATTTATTTGACGGATATAATTTTTTCTCCGGAGTATTCTCTAAGGATTGGAGAAGTAATAGCGGAGAGGTTTATTGATGAAGAACCTACCTGCGTGCTTACGGTTGAGACAAAAGGGATTCCCCTTGCTTTGATGACGGCTCGGGCTTTAAATGTCCCCCTTGTTGTGGCAAGGAGGGATATTAAAGTAACTGAAGGGCCTTCGGTAAATATAAGCTATATTTCGGGTTCAAGCGGCAGGATTCAAAATATGGCGCTTCCGAAAAGAGCTTTATCGGAAAAGGCAAGGGTTTTAATAGTCGACGACTTTATGAAGGGCGGAGGCACCGCAAGGGGAATGACGGAACTTGTGAGGGAATTCAATGCCGAGACCGTGGGCATAGCCGTTTTTATAGCCACAGAAGAACCGAAGGAAAAGCTTGTAAAAAATTATACAACCCTTTTAGTGCTTGAAAAGGTGGAGACAATGAAAGGGTTGATTAAGATTCGCCCCGGGATTTTTTAAAAAATATATAAAAATTATTAAAAATTAGGAGGACTTTGGTTATTTTTATAGAAGTATCTTTAAAGATGATAATATTGTTGGAGGTGCGGTTTTTGGAAATTACCGATGTAAGAATTAGAAAGATTTCAGATGAAGGCAAAATGAAAGCTATTGTTTCTGTTACTTTCGATAATGAATTTGTTGTACATGATATCAGGATTATTGAAGGGGACAGTGGGCTTTTTATAGCTATGCCGAGCCGAAAGACTGCGGATGGGCAGTTTAAGGACATAGCTCATCCTTTAAATTCCTCGATGAGGGCCAAAATTCAGGAGGCTGTACTTAAATCTTATCAAGCGGCAATAAGCTGAATTTAGGTATAAAATTGAAAAAAATATAGGGCAAAACTGTCCCTATGTTTTTTTTTGACTATATTTCTTAAAATGCTCATTTTTATGATATATTATTAGAGGTAAATATTTTTTGTTTTTTCAGGAGGGTAAGATATGGCTGGGTTTACTGCGGTAATACTTGCTGCAGGTGAAGGAACGAGGATGAAATCTGGGATTCCAAAGGTTTTACATAAGGTTTGCGGTTATCCGATGCTCTTTCATGTAATAAATAGTGCGAAAAAAGCCAAAGCTGATAAAATCGTAGTAGTAGTGGGAAAAGGGGCTGGTGAAGTAAAAAAGGCTTTTCAGGATGAAGGCTTAGAATTTGTGCTTCAAGCTGAGCAAAAAGGTACTGGACATGCCCTTTTACAAGCAAAAGAAGCGGTAAAGGGAAGCGAAAATTTAATTGTCTTATACGGTGATATGCCGCTTATAGAGCCAGATACTATTGAAAGACTTTTTGAATTTCACATTGAGAGACAACCTGCAGCTACGGTTTTAACCTGTATCTTTGATAATCCTTATGGATACGGAAGAATAATAAGGGAAAATGAAAAGGTGATTGCGATAAGGGAGGAAAAGGATGCGAGTGAGGAGGAAAAACTAATAAAAGAGATAAATTCGGGAATCTACTGTTTTAACACCGAAAAAGTTTTTTCAGCTTTAAAAAAGGTAAGAAATGATAACCGCCAAGGAGAATACTACCTTACCGATGTTGTTGAAATCTTAAACAGCGAAGGAGAAGAAGTGCTTGCTTTTAAAGTAGAAAATTCGGATGAGGTTCAGGGCATAAACGATCGGGTGCAGCTTTCAAAAGCTCAGACTATAATGCAAAGAAAAATAATAGAGGCTTTAATGAAAGAAGGGGTTACTTTTATTAATCCCGAAAGCTGTGTTGTGGATATGAGAGTAAAGATAGGCAGAGATACTGTGATATATCCCAATGTGGTAATTGAAGGAGAGACCGAAATAGGGGAAGGTTGTACAATTTTAGGAAACACTGTTATAAGAGATTCAAAAATAGGTAACAATGTGGAAATATCGGCAAGCTTTATAGCAGAAAGCGAAATAGGAGATGGTGCCAAAATAGGGCCTTTTGCTAATTTGAGGCCTGGTACAAAAATTTGTAAAAATGTAAAGATAGGTGATTTTGTGGAGATAAAGAACAGCAGCATCGGTGAGGGCACAAAGGTGCCGCACCTTTCTTACATCGGTGATGCAGAAATTGGAGAAAAAGTAAATATTGGTGCAGGGGTTATTTTTGTAAACTATGATGGATACAAAAAACACAAAACGGTTGTAAAGGACAAAGCTTTTATAGGATGCAATTCAAATTTAATTGCTCCCATTACAGTAGAAGAAGGTGCTTATGTGGCAGCAGGCTCTACCCTCACGAAGGACGTGCCTTCCAAGGCTTTAGCAATTGCGAGAGCCATGCAAGAAAACAAATTGGGATGGGTTGAAAAAAGAAAGAAGTTGTTTGAAGGAGGGGAAAACTGATGGCGGAAAATAAGCTTAAAATTTTTACAGGAAATGCCAATCCGGAATTGGCAAGGGAAATTGCTGAAATACTTGGAATAAACGTAGGGGATGCTGTGGTCAATACCTTCAGCGATGGCGAGATTCAGGTAAAGATAAATGAAAGTGTAAGGGGTGCAGACGTTTTTGTGGTCCAGCCCCTTTCATACCCTGCAAATGACCATATTATGGAGCTTTTGATAATGCTCGATGCTTTTAAAAGGGCATCAGCGTGGAGGATAACGGCGGTTATACCCTATTACGGATATGCAAGGCAGGATAGAAAAATCAGGGCAAGAGACCCTATTACAGCAAAACTTGTTGCAGATATTATTTCAACAGCAGGAGCCCACAGGGTATTAACAATGGATCTTCATGCGGGACAGATTCAGGGATTTTTTAATTTTCCTGTAGATCATCTCCTCGCAGTGCCTATTCTTGCCGATTATTTTAGAAAAAAAGAGTTAGAAGATGTGGTCGTTGTTTCACCGGATTTAGGAGGAGTAACAAGGGCAAGGGAACTGGCTAACAGGGTTAAGGCCTCTATTGCTATAATTGATAAAAGAAGGCCTGAACCTAATGTGGCGGAAGTTATGAACATAATCGGCAATGTAAAGGGAAAAACAGTTATAATGATAGATGACATCATCGATACGGCTGGGACAATAACCCTTGGGGCAGAAGCCCTTTTGGAAAAAGGGGCAAAAGAGGTCTATGCCTGCTGTACCCATCCTGTGCTTTCGGGGCCTGCTATTGAAAGGCTCAGCAAATCGCCCATAAAAGAGGTCGTTGTGACGAATACTATTGCTCTAAGAGAGCATCAAAAGATAGAAAAGATAAAGGTGCTGTCGGTAGCTCCGCTTTTTGCTGAAGCTATAAAAAGGATTCATCAACACCTTTCAGTAAGCACATTGTTTGATTAATTGATTTTTTTAAACATTCAAATATTGATTATTTCCGAAAAAGAGGATATACTATTATATATGTGTAACAGCCACAAAATTCCACAATATTGAAAGGGGGATTAACATGGCACAGGTTACTTTAAAAGCTGCTGAGAGAAAGCTTGAGGGCAAAGGCGCATTGAAGGCTTTAAGAAGGGCTAAAAAAATTCCTGCTGTTTTATACGGTAAGAATATGGAAAATAAATATTTGGCTGTTGATGAATTGGAGTTTCTAAAAGCCATTAAGGGCCATGGGGAAAGCGTGCTTATTGACCTTATTCTTAACAACGAAAAACATACAGTGATTATTAAAGAGATTCAAAAGGATTATTTAAATAATGTTATAAACCATATTGACTTTTACAGGGTGTCTATGACGGATAAAATAGAAGTGGACGTACCTATTGTTTTAAAAGGTGAACCCGAAGGTGTTAAAATGGGTGGAGTACTCCAGCATCAATTAGATGAGCTTACTATAGAGGCATTGCCGCAGGATATTCCTGAACACATCGAAGTTGATATTTCACATTTAAAAATAGGCGATGTGCTTACCGTCAAAGAGATAAAACTCAGCGATAAGATAACTGTGCTTGACGACCCTGACGAAATTGTGGTAGCAGTTCTCGCACCTACTATTGAAGAAGAGGAAGGTGCAGAAGCTGCTGAAGAAGAACCCGAAGTTATTGCAAAGGGAAAGGAGAAGAAACAAGAGGAGTAGTGTAAATGTATTTAATTGCTGGTTTGGGCAATCCTGGCAAACAATACGAGAATACGAGGCATAATATAGGCTTTATTGTAGTGGACTTTATAGCAAAAGAATTAGGTACAAATATAGACAAAATAAAATTTAAAGCACTGTACAATGATATATTTTATAAAAATGAAAAGTTGATTCTTTTAAAACCTATGACTTACATGAACCTTTCAGGGGAAAGCGTAAAAGAGGCAGTAAGTTTTTATAAACTGCCTCTCTCTAATCTAATAGTAATATATGATGATATGGATTTGCCTTTGGGTAAGATAAGAATTAAAAAAAGCGGAAGCAGTGGAGGGCATAAGGGAGTAGAATCTATAATTTACCAGCTTGCCTCCGAGGATTTTGTAAGAATCAGAATAGGGATAGGCAAGCCAAAACCTGGACAGGATACAATAAGCCATGTAATTGGTACCTTTGATGCGGAAGAAGAAAATAAGGTTAAAGAAATTATTAAAATAGCTGCAAGAGCTACTTTTTGTATTATAGAAGAAGGTATAGAAAGAGCGATGAATCTTTATAATGGGATAAAGTTATAAAGTGGAATATTTACAAAAATTACCTCGAATTTTATAAATTAAAAAGGGCATCCTGAAATTTAGAGGAGGGATGCCCGTTGTCTATAATGAGAAAATTTTTTTACGGGATTGGTATTGCAACCCTTGCCTATATGTTGATGCCTAATAAAATGAAGAAAAAGATGGAACCAATGGTTTCAAAAGGCATGGATGAGGCAAAGATGCTGGCAGAAAAGGGCAAGCAAATGTTAAAAAAAAACTTCAATGAGAAAATTGAAAATGCACAGGAACAGCAGAACACTAATGAAATTGCTGCTGAGGAAGAAGTGGATTTAAAAAAGGAGATTCAAGAATTAAAAGCAACAGTAAAAGCACTACAAAATGAGATAAGAGAAACAAAAATATATTAAAAAAAAGCTGGCCGGATATAAATACCGACCAGCTTTTTGCTTTTTTAATCCTTCAAAACTTCTTTGTTTAATTCCCCTTCGGTAGCTGCAACAACTACAGAGCCTGCAATATCGCCAGTTACATTTATGCATGTTCTCGGCATATCGAGGATTCTGTCAATACCAGCAATTAGTGCAATACCTTCTAAAGGCAGACTCACCGACTGCAATACCATTGAGAGCATGATTAAGCCGGCACCGGGGACACCTGCTGTGCCTATGGATGCTAAGGTAGCTGTAAGTATAATTGTCAGCTGTTGGGAAATAGTAAGGTCAATACCGAAAATTTGGGCTACGAAGAGGGCGCATACACCCTGGTATAAAGCTGTACCGTCCATATTTATTGTCGCACCTAAGGGTAGGACGAAGCTCGACACGGATTTTGAAACCCCCAGATTTTTCTCGGTGACATCCAAACTTACGGGAAGTGTAGCCGAACTGCTACAGGTGGTAAAGGCAACGAGCATTGCAGGGGCGGCTCCTTTGAAAAATTTGATCGGGTTTATTTTAGCAAAAATGCGGACAAGGGTGGAGTAGACGAGGCCTGCATGGAGGGCTACACCCAAATAAACGGCAATAATTACTTTTAAAAGGGGAAGCAGCACTTTCGGACCATTCGTTGCTACAACGGGCACTATCAATGCAAAAACACCAATAGGGGCGTATTCCATTACAATGCCAACTATTTTATAGCTTACTTCTGCTAAACTATCAAAAAAGCTCAGCACAGGTTTGCCTTTGTCACCGGCTATGGTTATTCCAATGCCCAAAAAGATGGCAAAGGCTATTATCTGGAGCATATTGGCGTCAGCCATTGCTTTTACAGGGTTTGTAGGGATGATGTTGAGGAGTGTTTCTACCACCGATGGAGCCTTGCTTACCTCAACTTTTGCATTAGCCGGTAGAGTAAGGCCTAATCCAGGGTCTAAAAGGTTTCCTAAGATAAGGCCGAGGGTAACCGCAAAAGCGGTGGTTAAGAGGTAATATGCAAGGGTTTTTACGCCTATCCTGCCGAGCCTTTTAACGTCGCCTGTGCTTGCGGCGCCTACAACCAATGAAGAAAGCACGAGGGGCACAATAATCATTTTGATTAAATTCAGGAAAAGGTCGCCAAAAGGCTTTATATAGGTTTTTGCTGCATCGGGTGCTGACTGGAAGAAGAGTCCAACTATTATGCCAAGTATAAGTCCGATAAAAATCTTAGTAGTTAAATTAAGCTTCTTCACATTGACACCCTCCTTTGGAAAATAAATAAAAAGAATTTATATTTATTTTTGATTTTTATATTTTTTCTTATTTTTTTCTCACCCCCTGTAGTAAACATTGCAGTAAAAGTATTATATCATCTTTACCACAAAATATAATTTAAAACCACCAAAAGTAACAAAAAAGTAAAGATTAATGAGAAATGTTACAAAATTTTATCGTATTAAGATAATAAAAACTATAAGTAATCATTGCAGCAACTTAATTAAGAATCCCAATAAGAATCCCAATTGTTACTCATACATAAAGCAGGTAGCTTTAAGAAAAAAAAAATATATTGACAGCGAAAAAATAAAATAGTATAATTAAAATAAAATTAGGAGGTGAAAATTATGGCAAATGTTATTATAGAAGAAAAAGCAAAAAAATATTTAGAGGAGAAAGGGCTCACAGAAATAACCGTAAAGTTGGAGAAATACGGCGGAGGATGAGCAGGATGCAGATATTTACCTGCCGTGTATGCAGGCACTCCACAAGATGCATCCAGCTACGATGTATATGAAGTAGATGGGGTAAAGGTATTTGTAAGCCCATTTATAGATATGAGAAGAGGTTTAAAGATTTATCTTTCTGGCTTTAGCTTGTTTAAAGGTCTTGCAGTAGCGCCTATAAATTAAGAGTTCAAAACTTCCCGTGAGACTTATAAAGTTCTATAAATTTCAAAATAAAGGCAAGTTCTTCAGGGGTGCAGTCTGCTATCATTTCTAAAACCGATTTTACCTTTGGATTTAAAAAAAGCTGCTTTAGAGATGGGTTCATAATTTTGAATATATTTTCTATACTGTCGTCCTCGGTTACGAAATAGCATGGTGTTACGGAAAGGGCTTGGGCTATTTTCTCTAAGGTTTTAATAGAAGGTTCAACTTTACCGCTCTCTAACTGCCCTATGAGTGCAGGTGATACCCCTGCTTTCTTTGCTAATTCAACCTGAGTTAAACCTCTTTCAGTCCTTAGCTTTTTCAGCTTAAAACCTATATTAGCATTGCTTGCAAAAATTTGTTGGGGCTCTACACCCAAAGCTTTCGCTAAATTGTTTAATGTAGAAATTGATGGAAGGACGATACCCTTTTCGATTTGACATAGATAGGATGCAGATATGCCTGCCAATTCGGCGAGCTTTTCTAATGATAGATTCTTCTTTTGGCGTAAAAGATTTAATTTTTCACCTATGGATAAGGGTTTTTCTAAGCTTACATCGTCATTATCCTTTTGAAAAAAGGCTTCCTTAGATACATTCAGAGCATCAGCGAGCTTTTGAATAACCTCTAAAGAAGGCTGCTTTTTTCCTGTTTCAATTTCGCTTAAGTAGGATACGGAAAGCCCAGTTTTTTCAGCAAGCTCTTTTAAAGATATTTTTCGGTTTTTGCGAAGCTGGCGTATAAGAGAACCTTCCATAGCCATTCTCCTTTATATTCAAAAATACTTTAATAAAATTATAGGATAAATTAAATGGATGGTCAAATAAAAAAGAATTTGTTTACTTTTTAAAAAAGAAAGCACATAATAAATTTAAGAAAATTAAAATTAGTGGGGAGGAATAAAAGGTGAAGCCTATAAATGTTACCGATGCAAATTTTAACGAGGAGGTTTTAAACTCTGATAAGCCTGTTTTAGTAGACTTTTGGGCAGCGTGGTGTGGACCCTGCCGCATGATGGGGCCAGTAATAGACGAAATAGCTAACGAATACGAGGATACATTAAAGGTATGCAAAATGAATGTGGATGAAAACCCGGATACACCGGCAAGGTACGGTATAATGAGCATCCCGACACTTATATTATTTAAAGACGGAAAACCTGTTAAAAAGCTTATCGGTTTTAGACCCAAAAACGATATAGTTGCTGAGCTTGGAGTATAAATTTCAAATAGAAGATTAATAAAAAAGACCGCTTATACGTGCGGTCTTTTTTGTTTAAAATCAGAGTTAAAATAAATAAAATTTTTTGGTAAAATTAGAATGAATCTTTGAGAAAGGAACTTTTTAAAGTTTTTGATACAATATGGAAGACGAAAGCAGGTGAAAACCTTGCCGGTTTATCTTACCTTTTACGATGGAGCTGACTGCATAGGGGGCAACAAGATACTTTTGGAAGATGGCGAGACATCGCTTTTTTTGGATTTCGGCACTAACTTTAAAGCGGAGGGCATGTTTTTTGATGAATTTCTTGCACCAAGGGCCACTTTCGGCTTTTACGACCTTCTTTGCTTAAATATCCTTCCACCGTTAAGGGGGTTTTACAGGTCCGATTTAGAATATCCAGGGGTTTGGGATAAATTCTCATCCCATCAACTTTACAGGGAAACAGAAATTAGCGGTGTGCTCCTTTCCCATGCCCACTTTGACCACTGCGGGCATTTTTCTTATATTAGCGAAGAAGTCCCTATAATAACAGGACTTACCAGCGCTATTATTTGCAAAGCCCTCCAGGACACGGGAGGGGGAAACAGGCTACAGGAAATTTGTTACACAACTCCAAGGGAACTAAAGGATGGGCTTTTACAGACAGCACATTATAAAACATCACCTTTTAAGCAGCGCAAGTACCATATTGCAGGAACCGATGCTATTCCAGAAAGTGCCTGTGAATTTTGGGAAAACGTAGAAAGCTCGCGGGGGTTGGAATACTGTTCTTTAAAAAGCTGTGGAAGTGAATCTAAAATAAGAGATCTTACAATACGTTTGTGGCCTGTGGACCACTCCATTCCCGGAGCTTGTGCATTCGGCATCAAAACTTCCGAAGGATGGATAGTGTACACAGGGGACTTAAGGCTTCACGGCAAAAACGCTGCACTCACCCGGCGGTTTTTTGAAGAAGCCTCTAAGTTAAAACCCATTGCCCTTATATGTGAAGGTACTCATCCGGGGACTCAAAAGCCAGTTACGGAAAAAGAAGTTGCGGAAAACTGCTTTGATGTGGTAAAAAAAGCTCGAGGCCTTGTTGTAGCAGATTTTGGTCCCCGCAACGTAGAACGGCTACTTTCGTTTCTCGATATAGCAGGTAGCACGGGACGCCAATTGGTGCTTACTGCTAAGGATATATACCTTTTAGAAGCCCTTACTGCAGCAGGAGAAAAGGGTGTACCAAACCCACATAAAGATGACCGCATAATGCTATACATAAAACCAAAGGCGCGCAAAGAAAAATGGGAGGAAGCTTTAATTTGCCGTTTTAATCCTTCAAAGATGGTATCGGCAGAAGATATAAAAAAAGAACCCAAGGGCTATATATTATGTTTTTCCTATTACGATTTTCACGCTTTTTTGGATATAGAACCCCAAGGGGGGACATATATTTATTCTTCCAGCGAGGCATACGATGAGGAAATGCTTATCGACCACAATCGAATCAAAAATTGGATTGATTATTTCGGGTTTGAATTGTACGGCACCCTTGGAAGGGACAGAGAAAGGTCTGGTTTTCACGCCAGCGGGCACATCCACGGTGCTGGCATAGAGGAGATGGTGGAAACTATAAAGCCCAAGGTGCTTATCCCTGTTCATACGCAAGATAAAGAATTCTTTAAGCGGTTTGAAGGAACTTGCAAGGTGATATTGCCCGAAAGGAGTAAAACGCTAAAATTATTAAATTAATAATTTATTTATTTGAGTTATAAATGATTCAAAATCCTTCATAATTACAGCCAAGATAAGCAAAATTCAGCATATAATTTGACATTTTTAAAATAAAGAAATATAATTTTAGTATACAAAGTAAATGCAAATCATTTGCAAAAAGGAGGAAAAAATAAATAAAATGAAAGGCAAGCTTTATAAAAATAGGCTAACTCAAATTTTGGTAATTGTTTTTGTGCTGATTTTAATTTTAAGTCCAGCGGGCTGTCAAAGCAAAAAAATGAGCAATAAGGATAAGGTTGTAGTTTATACATCCATTTACCCTTTATACGATTTTACGAAAAAGATAGGGCAGGATTACATAGTTGTAGAAAACATAACACCTACAGGGGTTGAGCCTCACGAATTTGAGCCCTCTATAAATAAAATTTCAAAAATATATGAGAGCAATGCCTTTATATATTTGGGTGAACCTATGGATCCATGGGCAGAAAAGTTAAGGGGGGATTTAGCCCAAAAAGGAATAGCGGTATTGAAGGTAGGAGAAGGTTTGATAGAAGGAAATGACCCCCATATATGGCTTTCACCGAAAAAATCAATGCAAATGGCAAAAAAGATATACGACTTATTGGTTAAGGTCGATGAAAAGAACAAAGCTGTTTATGAAAAAAATTATGATCGGCTAATTGAGGAACTTAAAAAATTAGATGATGAGTATAAAAAGGAGTTAGCTTCTACAAGGCTAAGGGATTTTGTGGTATCCCATGCAGCTTTTGGCTATTTGGCAAAAGAATACGGGTTAAACCAGGTATCGATTAAAGGGCTTTCTCCTCAGGAAGAGCCGTCTTTAAAGCATATTAAAAATTTAATAGACTTTTGCAGGGAAAGGGGAATAAAATACATCCTTGCCGAAAGTTTGGAAACTCCTAAGGAAGCCCAAGCTTTAGCAAAAGAAGCGGGCCTAAAAATACTTACTTTAAACCCCATTGAGGGGTTGACGGCTGAGGAAGAAAAGGCCAATGAGGATTACTTCAGTTTAATGAGAAAAAATTTAGAGGTTTTAAAGGAAGCTTTAAAATAAACTTTGGGGGAATTTTTATGTCAATCCCTGTTTTAGAGCTTTTTAATGTGGATTTTTCTTATAACGGCAATACGGTACTGGAAAATGTAAATTTTAAGGTAAAAAAAGGTGATTTCTTGGCTTTAATCGGACCTAATGGTGCTGCAAAAACTACACTTATGAAAATAATGCTGGGTCTTTTAACCCCGAAAAACGGAAAGGTGTTGATTTTTGGAGAGGATATAAAGGATTTTAAGAAGTGGGAAAAGATAGGCTATATCCCACAATTAACGGGGGATATTAACATGGGTTTTCCTGCAACGGTATGGGAAATAGTGGATTCCAATTATTATAAAGGTTTTTTTAAAGGATTTATTAATAAAGATGAGCGGAAAAAAGCAGTGGAGGAAGCTCTTAAAAGGGTGGGAATTAAGAAACTTTCCAATAAAATGTTAAGGGAGCTGTCTGGAGGGGAAAAGCAGAAGGTGTTTTTAGCCCGCGCCCTTGTGAAAAAGCCAGAAATCCTTTTTCTTGATGAGCCTACGAGTGCCATGGATGCTCCTTCTCGAGAAGATTTTTATAATCTTTTAACGGGTTTAAATAAAAGTTTTGGGATTACAGTAGTTGTTATCACTCATGATATAGGTTTTGCCTATGAAAAAGCTACAAAAATAGGCTGTGTTAAAGAGAAAAAGGTATATATTCATGATAATGTTAAAGAAGTTACCGAAGGTCATATTGCTGAGGTAATGGGGTATAAAATCCCTGCGTGTGATATTCATAGGGAGTGAATAAAATGGATATTTTAAGCCTTTCTCTTATTAACAGGGCTTTTATAGCGGGTATATTAACGTCAGTATTAATTTCAACAGTAGGCGTTTTTGTGGTCTTAAGGCGTATGTCAATGGTAGGGGATAGCCTCTCCCACGCTTCCTTAGCAGGTGTTGCTGCAGGTATGCTCTTTGGTTTTTATCCTTTCTATGGAGCGGTAATTTTTGCTCTCCTCGCTTCCTTTTTAATAGAAATTTTGCGAAAAGCCTTTAGAAAATATTCGGAAGTAGCTTTAGCTGTTGTAATGTCGGCCGGTATAGGGCTTGCAGTTGTCATGATAAGTTTGGGGAAATCCTTCAATGCTGACCTTTTTTCTTACCTTTTTGGGAGTCTAATCGCAGTAAATGAAAAAGACATAAGAATAATGGCTTTACTGGGGATAGCAGTGATACTTTCACTATTTATATTAAATAGAGAACTTTTTGCGGTTACCTTTGATGAAGAATCAGCAAAAATTGCAGGGATACCTGTAAATTTAGTTAATTTATATCTTTCCCTTGTTACTGCTTTGTCGGTGGCTTTATCCGTAAGAATAGTAGGTACTTTGCTTGTGTCGGCATTGATGGTCATACCTACTGCGGTTAGTCTTCAGGTTTCAAAAAGTTTTAAAATGGTTTTTATTGTTTCAAATATCGTAGCCCTTTTTTCGGTGGTTTCAGGGATTATCCTCTCTTATTATTATGATCTTGCTCCGGGGGGGACTATCGTTTTAATTGCATCCTTTATTTTGGCAGCTGTTCTCATTTTAAAGGGGGTTAAAATCCGATGGGATTAATTTCATCTGAGGATTTAATAAAAAAGGCCGGACTTAAGGTTACAGGGAAGCGAAGGGCAATAATAGATATCCTCTTAAAGTCCGGCAATATGCTTTCGGCAAAAAATATATATGATCGGGTAAAAAAGGAATACCCAGACATAAATTTTTCAACCGTATACCGCAATTTAAATCTGCTGGCGAAAAAGGGGATATTATGCTTTGTTTTATCCGAAAATAAAAGCATGATATTTAGTGTAAAACTTTCGGATGAACACCACCATCATATTGTTTGCAAAAATTGCGGGAGTTCAGTTGCAATAAACTACTGCCCTATGGAATTTATCGAAAAAGAGCTAAAAGAGTACGGTTTTTCTGCAGTGGAGCACAATTTTATAATATACGGTATTTGTCCCGAATGTAAGGCTAAAGGGTGATTTTGCTACCGAGCCCCAATTCTAAAGCTTTTTCGTATATTTTGGCTGCAGTTACTAAGTCTTGAACGGCTAATCCCACGGACTTAAATAGGGTTATTTCGTTTTCGGATGTTCTGCCGGGAAGTTCTCCCGTTAATACTTTTCCAATTTCACCGGTGATTTTTTCTTCACCTATGGTACCTTTTTTCAGAGGGATTATAAGGTCGCCCGCTTCAGCGAGGCATGCTTCCTTTGAGTCCACGAAAATCTTATCTGCTTTCAAAACAGCTTCTTCGGGTATTTCTTGCATTTCAGGGGTATAGGCACCGATGCCGTTTATGTGTACTCCTTTTTTCATTAGATTTCCGTTGAATACCGGTTTTTTGGATGTGGTTACGGTTGTAATTATATCTACTTCAGGCAGCACCTCATCGGAATTTTCGACTGCTGTTATTTTTGCTCCGTAATTTTTAAAATTTTGGCTCATTTTTTGCGCAAAATCTTTTGCCCTGTTAAAATCTATGTCGTATACATATACTTCTTCGAGGTCTCGAACGGAAAGCAAGGCCCAAAGTTGGGTTTCGGCCTGCCCACCGGTACCGAAGATTATTGCTTTTTTTGCATATTTATTGGAAAGTATCTCTGTGGCTACCCCTGACGCTGCACCGGTTCTAAGCCTTGTAAGATATGTACCGTCCATTATTGCATTTACTATGCCCGTTTCTCCATCAACCAAAACCATGGTAGCGGGTACAGAAGGAAGTCCTTTTTTAATATTTTCAGGGTATACTGAAACTATTTTTACACCGGCAAAATTAACCCTTCCCACGTATGCTGGCATAAAAAGTATTTGGCCTTTTTCCTTTTCAACGGAAATATTTGTCCTTAAAGGTACTATACTTTTACCCTCTGACAAGGTTTTATAGGCTTCTTTAACTGCTTCTATAGCTTCTTTCATGGAAAGCACTTTTTTCATTTCTTCCGCACTAATAATAAGCATGTAAATCAACTCCTTTTTTATTAATTATTAATTTATATTCTTATTATATTATCTTTTTGCTTAGAATGGAAAACCTATGTTAATAATGTGATATTATTATAAAATAAGAATAGAAAAAGGAGTGTTTTAAATATGGAGATTATAGATGAAAAATTGGCATCGGCTAAAATAAGAGACCTTTTTAAAGCAGCTCAAAAAAAAGGAGATTATATAACGAGCAATTTCTTAACTCCTCTTGAGCAGGAAATGGTCTTTGATATAGCTAAGGAATTTCAGGATGTAAAATACTATTTTGAAGGAGGGTACAAAGAGGCAGAAAGGAAAATTTTGGTGGCATATCCTGATTATATAGAAGGCCGCCCTTTTGTCCCGCCCATTAAAGCCCTTCGGATAAAAGTAAAAGAGGAGGATGCCTTCCCGGGCCATAGGGATTTTTTAGGTTCTATTTTGGGCCTTGGGATATCGAGGGATAAAGTCGGGGATGTTTTGGTAAAAAAAGGAGAAGCTATTGTTATTTTGAAGGAAGAGATAATAGAATTTGTCGGGCTTAATTTAACTAAGGTCAAAAACTTTGGTGTTGAAACGGAAGAAATAACACTAAAAGAGATTGTGGCACCTGAGAAATCTTATAAAGAAGTAAAAGGCACCGTCGCATCCCTTCGTTTGGATGCTGTAGCAAGCCTTGCTTTTGGAGTTTCCCGCTCCAAAATGGCACCATATATAAAGGGGGAAAATGTTAGGGTAAATTTCAAGGTAATATCGGACCCCTCCTATGAAGTAAAAGAAGGCGACATAATCTCTGCCACAAGGATGGGCAGGGCAAAAATAGAAAAAATCGGTGGTGAAAGCAAAAAGGGAAGGATTTACGTTACGATACATAGGTTTACAGGGTGAACTATACGCAGGCAGGTTCGAAAATTAATTCTCCTTTTTCGAATCTTTTAATATTTAAAGCATTGATATCAATGTGGCTTTTTCCATCAATTATTAACTCAGAGAGCAAAAGTCCGACAATTGGCCCCATCTGAAAACCGTGCCCGCTCCAGCCTAAATCAAGGTAGAAACCTTCAATATCTGTTGTTCCTAAGATAGCTTGCTGATCGGGGGTCATGTCGTAAAGCCCTGCCCATTGACGAACAATCCGTAAGTTTTTAATTTTTGGTAAATGGAAGACAAATTTTTTCACCGCTTCTTCTAAAAAGCTCCACGATGAATTTACATTAAAGTCTTTCACTTCGTGTTCGGGATCACCTACGCCCATCAGTATCGTGCCGTTAGGGGATTGTTTGAAATAGGTGCCGTGGATAAAGGATATAACCATACATGGGAGGAAATATTCCACAGGTTCTGTAACAAAAATTTGATGCCTCTCTGGGTACACTGGAATGTCAATTCCTACCATTTTTGCTAATTCTTTGCCCCATGCACCTGCACAGTTTACTATTATTGGAGTTTCGTAGATTTCCTTCTGGGTGGTTACCTTAAACAGTCCGGGTTTTACAACTTTTATATCAAATACTTTATTATAAATGCTTATTTTAGCCCCTAATCTTTTTGCGGCTTCTGCATACGCAAAGGTTACCATAAAAGGGTTAGCATGCCCGTCTTTTGGATTGAAAGAAGCTCCCATTACACCGTCCAAGTTTAAATGAGGAACTATTTTTTTTATTTCTTCTGGAGAAAGAAAGACAGAATCTTTTATTCCTAATTCGTGTTGTAGTTTAATATTCTCATTAAATTGTTTAACTTGCGATTCATTGTAAGCCAACATTAAATATCCACCTTGAGTGAACTCTATACTTTTTTCAAAGTCCAGTTCTTCTTCAAGGTTTTCTAAAATTTTCATACTCTCCTTCATTAAAAGGCAGTTGATTTTTGTGCCGAATTGATGCCTTATCCCTGCCGCGCACCTTCCCGTTGCTCCGCTTGTTAGATATTCCTTTTCAAAAAGTATGATGTTTTTCATTCCCTTTTTTGCAAGGTTGTAAAGTACCGATACCCCGTGGATTCCCCCGCCTATTATTACCGCCTCCGCTAGCTCTGGCATAATGAATACCCCCCTAAAAAAAATTAACTATTAATAAAATTCTATAAAATAATTATAAATCATTAAATTATAAAAATACAGATATAGATAAAATAATAAAATACTTTTTTGCAGGATTTAATAAATTTTTTGCGAAAAACATTAATCTTTTAAAAGGGGATTTCCTTAAAATAAAATATTATTGGAAGGTGGCAAAATTGCTTGATGAAAGGACTACAAAAATATTAGTGAAGCTTATCCAAGAAGAGGATTTTGTAAAAATCGAAAGCTTGAGCCAAGAATTCAATGTTTCAAAAAGAACCATTCAGTACGACCTTGATAAAATTAACTATTTTCTAAAGACTCACGGTTTTCCCTGCCTTGAAAGAAGACCGAAAAAAGGCATCAGGCTTTCTCTTAAAGAAAAACAAGATTTAATGGAGGTTTTAAAAAGAAAAATAAAATTTTATTATTATTCAACTCCCAAAGAAAGACAAAATAAAATTTTAAGCGAGCTTTTTAAAGCAAAGGGTTTTATTACAATAGAAACAATTTCCAATTTGCTTGGGGTAAGCAGAAGCACTGCTATAAAAGACCTTTTAAAGGTGTCCGAGTGGCTTTACAAAAACAACCTTAAACTAATAACCCTTCCAAGATACGGTGTAAAAATCGATGGTGATGAAAGGGCAATAAGGAGGGCAGCTCTATTATTCTTGAGAGAAAATTTAGGCACGGATTTGCCTCTTTTAGAGGAAATAGAATCACAAAATGTGCTAATAAACAAAGACCCCATAATGAAACTTTTAGAAGGAATAGATATAAATCTCATTGTCAATGCCGTAAAAAAAGCTGAAGAACAATTCAATATTAATTTAACCGATAAAACCTTTAACGCCCTAACCCTCCACATTGCCTTCGCAATTAAGAGGATTTTATCGGGGAAAGATATTTTAATGCCAAAGGAAGAACTATCGAGGTTAAAAAATTACAGGGAATTCGAGATTGCTCTTTTCATTGTTGAAAGGCTTAAAGAATACTTTAACCTTGAAATACCTCAGGATGAAGTGGGATATATCACCATACACCTTATTGGTGGGAACTTTGTAAAGGAAGATTTTTCATCCTATAAAGAAAATTTGTTTTTGGTGCAGATTATTGCTGCAAGGCTTATAGAATTAATGGGAAAAGAGCTTAAAATGGATTTTTCAATGGATAAAGACCTTTTTAACAACCTTATCCAGCATTTAGGCCCTGCATTTTACAGGCTTAAAAACGGTATACCCATAGTAAATCCCATTTTAAAGGAAATTAAAGAAAGCTTTACGGATATCTATGAGGCGTGCAGAAAGAGTATAAAAGAAATTGAGAATATTAGCGGTTTTTTAATAAATGAAGATGAGATAGGGTATATAGCCATACATTTTGGGGCATCTATTGAAAGGATGAAAATGTCGGAGGAAAGGACTTTTAATGCCTATGTGGTTTGCGGAACGGGGATTGGTACAGCAGAGTTTTTGACATTAAGATTAAAAAAAGAATTTAGAAACTTAAACATATTGGGCACAGCCTCCATCCATAACGTGAGGGAGGTGGTTTTTGCAAGACCAGTAGATTTAATTATTTCTACAATGAGTTTGCAAATAGAGGATGTTCCAGTAGTTCATGTAAGTCCTATTCTCTCCGAAAAAGATATAGAAAACATAAAAAAAGTATTGTCTAGACTTGAAAGGAAAGAAGTGCCGTCCAAAAAAGGCATAAAAATAATTGAAACCATAATGAATGCGATAGAAAAGTATACAGAGGTTAAAGATAAAGAAGGACTTTATAAAGAACTTTATAAAATCCTATACAACGACGAAGCTGATAATATGAAGGGAGATGGCCAACCTGTGCTAAAGGAACTTCTTACAAAAGATACGATAAGATTAAAAGTTAAAGCAGAAAATTGGGAAGACGCGGTCAGAATAGGAGGAAAATTGCTTTTTGAAAAGGGTTTTATAAAATCAACTTATATAGATGCTATGGTCAAAAATGTAAAGGAAATTGGGCCTTACATAGTAATAGCTCCCGGTATCGCTATGCCCCATGCAAGGCCTGAAGATGGGGTAAAAAAAGTATGTATGAGTTTGATTACATTAAAAGAGCCGGTAGAGTTCGGGAATAAAGATAATGACCCAGTCAGGTTGGTAATCTGTTTTGGGGCTGTGGACCATGAAAGCCATTTGAAAGCGTTGTCCGAATTAATGGAGATTTTAATGGATAAACAATCTTTGGAAGGAATTTTTAAATCAGAGGATGTAAATGAAGTTCTTAATATAATCAAAAACAATAAAAATTATTAAAGGGAGGGATTTTTATGGCTATTATTAATTTTCTGGTTAAAAATTTGTTTAATCAGGTTTCCGTTTTAATAGGACTTATAGCTTTATTAGGACTATTACTTCAAAAGAAATCCTTCGAAGAAGTTATTTCAGGAACAATTAAAGCTATGGTTGGCATATTGATTATGTCGGCGGGTGTGGATGTCTTCATAGGTGGTCTTGTTTCATTCCAGACCATAGTATCATCTGCTTTTCACATCTCGGCTCCTGTTGCAAAAAATACTTTGCAGAATTTTACTGAGAATTTTGGAAGTGTTGCAGTATCTATAATGGCATTAGGATTTTTAATTCACCTTGTAATAGTTAGGGTATTCAACACAAGATTTGTTTATTTAACAGGTCACCTTATGTGGTGGATTTCCCTTGTGATTGCAGCAAGTTTGATTGAGGTATTTCCTGATATGAATCAAGGACTTCTTATTTTGACGGGTGCTATTTTGATAGCCCTTTACTGGACATTTCAGCCTCTTTACCTTCACAAGTACATGAAAAAGGTAACCGACAGCGATGAAATAGGATATGGCCATACTTCTTCAATTGCCGCTTATTTAGCCGGGCGCTTTGGGCATTTGTTTGGAAAACCCGAAGAGAGCACCGAAAAGATAAAAATTCCGAAGAAGATCGAATTTATGAAGGACATAACCGTTGGTACTGCTTTTATAATTACCATAATAATGCTTCTTGCCAGCTTCTTTGCAGAAAAAGAAGTGGTTTTAAAACAGGCAGGAGATTTAAACTTTATTATATGGGCAATACTTCAGGGCTTTAAATTTGCCGCAGGTATTACTATTCTGCTTTACGGTGTAAGACTATTTCTTGCAGAAATTGTTCCTGCTTTCAGGGGAATATCTCAAAAACTAATTCCCGGAGCAAGGCCTGCACTGGATGTGCCCGTAGTCTTCCCATACGCTCCTACTGCAGTGCTTGTAGGATTTATTAGTTCCACATTGGTATTTTTAATCTTTATGGTCATTTTTGGGCTTATGGGATTTGCAACTATAGTTCCTTCCATGATAATGCTCTTTTTCCCTGCTGCCGGTGCCGCGGTTTTTGGAAACGCTGTTGGGGGATGGAAGGGAGCTGCTTTTGGCGGTGCTGTAAACGGCTTATTCTTAGCCTTTGGCCAGGCACTTACGTGGCCCATGCTTTCAAATACTGCTCCTGAACTTGCAGTACTTGCTGATCCCGACTGGTATGTTATAATATGGATAATAATGGGAGTTGGGAAACTAATTAAAGCAATTTTCTAATCAGGGGGTCTTAACTCATGAAAGACAAAATAAAAATTGTAACCGCCTGCGGAGTGGGCATGGGAAGCAGCCTTATATTAAAGATGATGATAGAGGATGTTTTGAAAGCGGAGGGCATCAACGCTCAGGTAGAGAACATTGACATAGGTAGCATAAAAAGTGCTAACGCGGATATGGTAGTGGTTCAGTCCTTCCACGAAGACAAGGTTAAAGATGCCGCAAAGGTGGTAGTAAATATAGACAATTTTCTTGATAAAGAAAATTTAAGAAAGAAGGTTTTAGAAGGCATTAATGCATTAAAAAACATGCACTAAAAGAAGGTGAATAGCTTGTTAATGGCATATATCGAAGAGGTAGAAAAGGCTGTAGAAAAGATAAGAACAACACAGGTGGAAAATATAAAAAAAGCGGCTGAGTTGATATTTGAGTCCCTTACCGAAAAGGGAGACAGCGTCTTTCACGTCTTTGGCTGCGGGCATTCTCACATGGCGGCTGAAGAACTTTTTTACAGAGCAGGGGGACTTGCCTGCGTAAATCCTATTTTACCTGCAGAGCTTATGCTTCACGAAGGAGCCTTAAAGAGTTCTTATTATGAGAAAAATGAGGAAATTATAAAAATGATTTTTGATAGGTATGACCTGAGACAAGGAGAGTGCATTGTTGTTGTTTCCCATTCAGGAAGGAACGGAGCTCCCGTTGAGGCTGCAATTGAGGCAAAAAAAAGAGGCCTGAAGGTCATTGCGGTAACCTGCCGGGAATATAAGGAGAAAACTTTTTCAAGGCACTCTTCCGGAAAATTTTTGCAGGATGTAGCCGATGTAGTAATCGACAACTGCGGAAGGTATAAAGACGCAGCGCTGACATTGGAAAAAGAAGGATTGGAGGTTCCCTTCGCCCCTCTTTCGACTGTTTTAAACACGGTTATTCTCAATATGCTTACAGCAGAAGTGGTAAACCTTATGGTAAAAAATAATGTGAAACCGCCAGTTTTTTTAAGCGGGAATATAGAAGGATCTATGGAAAACAATTTAAAGTTGATAGAAAAATATAAGCACAGAGTAAGGCATTTTTGAGCCCTATATTAAAAAGGGCTCTAACTTTTTTAATAAATTATAGTAAAGCCTTCAAGGGGGAAAGTTATATGAGACTTCTTATCAAAAATGCAAAAATAATTACTCCCTATGAAATCGTAGTAAATCACGGTCTTGCAATAGAAAATGGAAAGATAGCCGATTTTATCGAAAATAGATTTATCAAAGAAGAGATGTTCGACGAGGTAATAGATGCAGAGGGAAATTATTTATCCCCTGGTTTTATAGATATTCACTGCCACGGAGCCTTTGGCTTTGATGTAATGGACGAAGGCTTTTCGCCGTTAGAAAATATTGCAAAATTTCAATTAAAGAACGGAGTAACTTCATTTTTTACAGCTGTAATGACTGCACCTGTGGAGAAAATTAGAAAATCGCTAAAAAACATAACCTCCTATATATTATCCCAGGAAAACTCAAATGCCCCTAAGGAGAAAGCAAAAATTTTAGGAATATATTTGGAAGGCCCTTATTTTTCGCCGACAAAAAAAGGGGCACAGCCCGAAGAATATTTAAGGAAGCCTGATAAAGAAGAGATTATAACTTTACTGGAGGATTCCATGCATTTTATCAAGGTTGTATCTCTTGCACCCGAACTTGAAGGGGCTTTAGAGGCTATAGAGCTTTTGAAAAAAGAAGGTGTAATAATTGCCCTCGGCCATACGGATGCGGATTATGAGGAAGCGAAAAGGGCAATTTATTTGGGAGCAAGCCTTGCTACCCATACGTATAACGGTATGAGGGGCTTTAGCCACAGGGAACCCGGTGTATTAGGTGCAGTTTTATCCGATGATGGAGTTTACTCTGAGCTCATAGCCGACTGCGTACACGTGCATCCTGCTGCTATGAAACTTTTGGTTAAAGCAAAAGGCACCAATAAGATAATCCTGATAACCGATTCTATGATGGCGGCAGGACTTTCTGATGGGGAATATACCCTTTCCGGACAAAAAGTAAAGGTAAAAAACGGCATAGCTTCACTTCCGGACGGCACCTTAGCAGGTTCTACCCTTACTTTAAATAAAGCTATATATAATATGGTCTACAAGGTTGGAGTGACTTTACAGGATGCTGTAAAGATGGCTACATTTAATCCTGCAAGGGCTTTAGGGTTTATTGGGAAAGGGAGCATTGAAGTAGGGAATGATGCTGAGCTTGTGATATTTGATGAAAATATAAATATTTTGAGAGTGATATAAAAACAAAAAGCAGGCAAAACGCCTGCTTTATTACTTTTCGGGCTCTAATACAACTTTTTTAGCTTCAATGCTTTTTTCCTGAGCCTTAGGAATTCCAAAGACAATGGCTAAAATTGCCATAATGCCTAAAAAATATGGGTAGTACAAATAGGGCATAATTTGAACCGGTGAAAGTTTTGCAATGCTTCCTGCTAAAAGAAGCTGGGCGCCGTAAGGTATTATTCCCTGAAATACACAAGAGAAAATATCCAGCATACTTGCGCTTCTTCTGGGGTCCACTCCGTGCTCGTCAGCAAGTTTTTTTGCCATAGGACCCGTAATGACTATTGCTACCGTGTTATTTGCTGTGCAGATATCGGCTACGGAGACTAAGGCTCCGATTCCAAGTTCTGCCCCTTTTCTCGATTTAATTTTTCTTTTTATCACATCCAAAAGGTAGTCAATGCCGCCTTCTTCAGTTATCATTGCTGCAAGTCCGCCTATTAAAAGGGATAGAATAAATATTTCCTGCATTGCTCCGAAACCTTCGTATACCTTTTGAGTAAACCCGATAAGGGTAAAGCTCCCGTCGGCAAGACCTATAGCTCCAGCCAAAACGGTTCCTAAAATCAAAACGAGAAATACATTCATACCTAAGAGAGATAGCACCAAAACTGCTATATAGGGAACTATCTTTAAGAAATTATACTGTAGATTGGAAGGAACCTGTCCCGAAATACCCTGCATTGCCATAACAATTAGAGTAATGATTGCTGCGGGGAGTGCAATTTTAAAATTCATGATGAATTTATCCTTCATTTCGCAACCTTGAGTCCTTGTTGCTGCAATGGTTGTATCGGAAATCATGGACAGGTTGTCGCCAAACATGGCACCTCCCACTACTGCGCCTACCGCCACTGCTAAGGGGAGGTTTGCCTTTAATGCCATATCAACGGCAATTGGAGCAACTGCGGCAATGGTTCCCATTGAAGTACCCATTGCGGTGGATACAAAAGCCGAAATTATGAAGAGTCCTGGTAAAATAAAGCTCGGAGGTATTATAGAAAGACCAAAATTTACAGTAGAATCAACACCGCCCATTGCTTTTGCAACAACGGAGAAAGCTCCTGCCAAAAGATAAATCATACACATTATTATAATGTTTGAGTCTCCTACTCCCTTTACAAATACATCCATCTTTTCATTTATCGAGCCTTTAAAAATTATGAATGCAACGATGATACCTGCTAATGCCGCAACCGGCGAAGGAAGTTGATAAAAGGCAAAATCCACACCTTTGGAATTAAAATAAATACCACTTCCTAAAAACAGTGCGAGGAATACTAAAAGGGGAAGAAGGGATAGAGGGTTTTTGTTTTTCATTAAAATCCTCCTTTTGGCAAAATATTAACAAATATCTACAAAAAAATGATTAAAAGTTTTTTGAAAAATTTATCCAAAAAAATAAGAAAAGCAAACAAGTAATAATTTTATATTAAATGCTTATGAAATTCAATGTTATATAATTTCCATTGCTATTATAGTGCTTTATTTAGAGCCTGATCTAAATCGGCGATTATATCTTCTACATCTTCAATGCCTACGGAAAGTCTAACTAAGCCATCGGTTATACCAGCCTTTAGCCTTTCTTCTCTTGGTACCACCGAATGGGTCATTGATGCAGGATGCTGAATAAGGGTATCCACACATCCGAGGCTTACTGCAAGGGTGATTAATTTTACGCTATTCATCAATATTTTTCCTGCTTCAAGTCCACCCTTTAACTCAAAGCTTATCATTCCTCCAAATCCATCCATCTGCTTTTTAGCAAGTTCATGCTGCGGATGGGAAGGAAGACCCGGATAGTATACTTTTTCTACTGCAGGGTGTTTTTCTAAAAACTCTGCTACTTTCATGGCATTTTCGCAGTGTCTTTCCATCCTTATTCCGAGGGTTTTTAAACCTCTAATTAAAAGCCATGCGTCAAAGGGGCTTATAACACCGCCGAAGTCCTTCAAAAAGGGCATCCTCATTTCATCGATGACGGCTTTTGGCCCTGCAACCAATCCTGCAATTACATCACCGTGTCCACCAATATATTTTGTTGCGCTGTGCACTACAAAATCGGCTCCGAGCTCAATGGGCCTTTGTAGATATGGAGACATAAAGGTGTTGTCAACTACCAATTTTGCACCGTATTTATGCGCTATTTCTGCTGCTTTTTTGATATCCACAAGTTTTAATGTGGGATTTGCAGGGGTTTCAATGTACACCACCTTTGTATTTTCCTTCATTGCTTTTTCGATGTTTTCAGGCACCGAAGTATCTATGAGAGTAAATTCTATGCCGTAGCGGGGAAGAAGGTGGGTGATAAGGCTGTGGGTGCAGCCGTATAAGGTATCACCTGCAACGATATGGTGGCCGCTTTTTAGTAAGGTTAAAAGGGTGGTTGAAATAGCAGCCATACCCGATGTTGCTGCAAGGCCTGCTTCTGCGCCTTCTAATGCCGCAATTTTGTTTTCAAGCTCCGTTATGGTTGGGTTCCCAAGGCGGGTGTAAATATATCCTTGCTCCTCACCTGCAAAACGCCTTGCCCCCTGGTCAACGTTTTCAAACACAAAGGTTGAAGTTTGAAAAATAGGTGTTACGTGAGCACCTGTCTCTTTATCGTGATGCACACCAAAATGGATTGCTTTTGTATTAAATTTCATCTAAAAAATACCTCCCAGTAATGTTTAATGTATAAAGTTTTATACTACTATATTATTTTCATAGCAAATACTGTGCCATTTAGCGGAGGCCTTGATTTTCTTTAATTTAAGAAAGTGGCGGTAAAAAAATTTTACCACATCTTTAACAAAAAACGTGGGAATATTTTTGAAGGGCAAAAATTATATCCTGAAATGAAAAATTTTTCTTAGTGGTAAGAAAATTAACCATTGGTAGGGAATTTGACCATATACTATAAAAATTTTTTTACCAAAAATGCAGGAATTATTTGAAAAATATAGAAATACTTATTAACTGGATAATTTTGTTAGTAAAAGAGGGGATGATATATTGATAGATGCTGTTAAGAAGATCGGGGAGCTTGTTTTAAAAGATGAAAATAAGGATTTGATAGAGATTCTTACGGAAGATCCTGATTCTGATTATGTAATTACAATTATTTTTAAATATGATGGGCAAAAATTTTTATATGATACTACAATTACTGAAGAATACGATAGAAACAAAATATTGAAGTATTTATATAGAAAAGGTTCTGCTAACGGACCCGATATGACACCTACTTCGAGGCTTACCGACAAATACAGAGAAGTTTTGACAAAAAAAACGTTGCCTTGGTTTAAAATTATAAATGAAAAAAGCATGGGCTTAACAAAGGAAGAGAAAGATTTTTTAACAAATGTCAGCCAGGAGATTTTAAAAAATCAATTGGAAATTCAAGGGAAGATTAATGAAATAAGAGAGGGATATCCAAAGAAATCAGGATTTATTATAACCTTAAAGTTCTTAAAAGATGAAAAAGAATATTATCTTGGGGATTTTGAGGTTTTTAAAAAGATATTAATAAAAAAAGTAAATGAAAAAGATTTAAGGGTTTATGGGGAAAATAAAATTTGCTCCATATGCAAAGAAGAAAAAGAAATGGTTTTAGGCAGCATTGATGTATATAAGTTTTATACATTGGACAAGCCTGGCTTTATTACTGGAGGATTCAAGGAGAAGGATGCATGGAAAAATTATCCTGTATGCCCCGAATGTAAAATCCATTTAGAAGAAGGGAGAAATTTTATTGATAAAAATTTGTATTTTAAGTTTTGCGGAATACCGTATTATTTAATCCCAAAATTTATGTTTCTTGATGATGACGGTGCTTTAGAAATTTTAAAAATATTAAAGAGCAGGACTTCTGGTGAGGCAAAAAAAGTATCCCTCGGGAAGGATATTATAAAGAAATTGACGGATGACGAAAACGAAATTTTAGACCTAATAAAGGATGCAAAAGACAACATGACGGTGAATTTTTTGTTCATGCAGAAAATGAACGATGCGGAAAGGATACTTTTATTGGTGGAGGATGTTTTTCCTTCGCGATTGCGAAAAATATTTAAAGCAAAGGAAGAAATAGACGAGCTTTTTTCTGCAAATTTTAATTTTAGAACCGTAAGAAGCTTTTTTATGAAATCCGATTCCAATAAGAGAAATACAGACCTTGACAAGTATTTTTTGGATACGGTAAACAGAATTTTTAAAAATATAAGGATAGAGAGAAGTTTCTTGGTGAAATTTATAATGTTAAGAATCAGGGATAGGTTTTTAAACGACGAAGATATTAGAAATTTTTATTATTCCGTGAAAGACGCGATCATGTTTATTCATTTTCTTTCAAAGTTAAATTTAATAGAAATGGAGGAAAGGGATATGGAGGAAAGGATTTTTGACGAGATTTTCAAAAAATATCATCCCACCTTTGAAATGCCTTTAAAAAGAGCACTGTTTCTAATGGGAGCATTGACCGAATTTCTTTTGAGAAAACAGGCAAGGGAAAGGGACAAAAGAATGCCTTTTTTAAAGTATTTAAAAAGCTTTAAGATGAACGAAGAGGATTTCAAAGGGCTTCTTCCAAAGATTCAAAATAAACTGATAGAATATGAAGCTTTCTCTCTCGGTAAAAAAATACTATCTAGGGAAATTTCCCATTATATGCTGCTTGCAGGCGATAATTGGAACATGTCTAACGATGAAATGAATTTTTACTTTGTATGCGGTATGGACCTTGCAAATGAGGTAAACGATATTTTGAACAGGTATTTCGGTGAGCCTAAAGAATTGCCCAATGATGAAAAATCCAGGGAAAATGAAGGGGAGCAAATAAATTTTATATAAAAAATAAAAATTTGGGGAGGTAAAATTATGGGTTTAATTAAGAGCCATAGTGAAATACTGTTTTTGTATGATATCAAAGATGCCAATCCTAACGGAGACCCTGTTGATGAAAATAAGCCGAGGATTGATGAGGAAACGGGAATTAATATTGTAACGGATGTGAGGCTAAAAAGGACAATAAGGGATTATCTTTATGAATACAAAGGGCAGGAGGTATTTATAAGGGAAATAAGGGACGAAAAAGGAAATTTAAAAACGAAAGAGGATAGATTATCGGAATTTAAAGATGAGCAGGATATTATAAAAAATTGTATAGATGTAAGGCTTTTCGGAGCCACTACGGCTGTAAAGGATAAAACAATGACTTTGATGGGGCCCGTTCAGTTCAAATTCGGGCGTTCGCTTCACAGGGTTGATTTAACTTATATAAAAGGCACCACTGTCATGCCATCAAAGGAAGATAAGAAACAGGGCACCTTTACGGAAAAGTATATATTACCCTATTCTCTAATTGCTTTCTACGGTATAGTAAATCAGAATGCGGCAAAAATGCAGAATATAGATTTGACCGAAGAGGACGTAAAATTGATGCTTGAGGGAATATGGGGAGGTACAAAAGCCCTTATTTCCACTTCCAAATTCGGGCAGATGCCGAGATTACTTTTGCATGTGGTTTATAAAAAGGAAAACTTTTTCATAGGGGAATTGGACAGGCGGATAAAGTTTATAAGTCCAAAAAGAGATGAAGAGATAAGGGATATTACCGATGGGAAAATAGAGCTTGCCGAGTTGTACGCGATCTTAAATAAATATAAAGAGAATATAGATAAAATAGAATACAAAGCGGATGAAAGGGTAAGGTTTACCGTAGACGGTGAAGAAACCACTTTAATTGAGGTGTTTAAGGATTTTAAATTGGAAGAACTACATTTTTAACGGGGAGTAATACTTATGGATGTATTGGTTTTTGATGTGTGGGGTGATTACGCTCATTTTAAAAAATTTTATACTACTTCATCACCTTTAACCTTTTCTTTCCCTCCTCCGTCAACGGTAAAGGGCATGCTCGGGGCAATAATAGGGGTAAATAAAGACGAATATTTAGAAAAATTTTCAAAGGGTAAATGTAAAATAGGAGTAAAAATTCTCAATCCCGTTCATAAAGTAAGACTCGGCTTAAATCATATCAACACTAAGGGAGGTTATTGGATACCCTGTAAAAAAAATAATCATGAAGCACGTACGCAAATAAGGACGGAATTTTTAAGGGCACCTAAGTACAGGATTTATGTTTTTCATAAAGAAAAAGATATTGTGGGAAAATTGTACAACAATTTAATCAAACACGAGAGTTTTTACACTTTATCCTTAGGGTTATCGGAATTGCTTGCAAATTATGAGTTTAAAGGAGTTTTTCGATTCGAAGAAAAAAATAACGAATTAGACGAAAACATTGAAATAGGGACGGTTATTCCTGTAAATCTTATCAAACCTTACGGCATAGAATTTGAAGAGGATAAAAAATATTACAAAGAACGAATTCCGATAGAAATGAACTCCGACAGGGTAGTGGAGGTCTATGAAGACGTGGTTTTTGAAGCGGAAGGCAGACCTGTAAAAGCTAATGTTTATAAATACTGGGAGGATTCCAATGGAGAGAGAATTACATTTTTCTGATTTATTTTCCCATATAGAACCTAAAAAGTATTTAGAAGTCCACCTTTATAATGTGGCTAAGATGGCAGAAGGAATAATAGATGAAAAAATAATTAATATACCCGATGAAGAAAAAAATATAGTAAAAAAAGTTACCCTTTTGTGCGGTTTTTGCCATGATTTAGGAAAGGCTACGGATTATTTTCAAAACTACCTTTTAGCGGATGAAAAGGCAAAAAATAAATTAAAAAATCTTAAAGAAACGAGACACGGTTTGCTGTCGGCGATGGTTGCGTATTTTGCTGTAAAAGAGGAATTAAAGGATGAAGGGGAAAAATTTTTCCCCTTTGTCTCATATTTAGCAGTTAAAAAGCATCACGGAGATTTAAAGGATGTAATGGAAGAAGTTGTGATAACGGAAAAGGAATTAGAAGTATTAAAAAAACAGATAAACAGCATAGATGAGAAAAAATTTAATGTATTGATAAAAAACCTGATGGAATACGGTTTTAAAATAGGGTTGACAAAAGAATTAATGATGAAATGGCTTGAATTACTGCCGAGGGAGTTGAGGACGGTCAAAAGAAATTTAAGAAATATTAAAGAGGATGATTTATATCCTTATTTTTTGGTAAATTTGATTTACTCAGCCTTAATTGATGCGGACAAAACTGAGGTTGTAATGGGAGAAAGGCACGAGCGCCCAAAAATAAATTTGAGTGAGGAAAATGTTATTTTGTTCAAAAAAATAATGAATTATAAAAAAAGCTTTATCAATGATTTAAGGGAAGAGGCATTTAAAGATGTAATTAGTAAGGAATTAGACTTAAATAAAAAAATATACACGGTTAACCTTCCTACTGGAATGGGTAAAACTCTGACCTCGGTAGCTTTTGCCTTTAAATTAAGAAGAAAATTTTATGAAAAATTCAATAAAATGCCAGGGATTATTTATGCTTTGCCCTTCCTCAGCATAATAGAGCAAAATGCAAAGGTAATTGAAGATGTATTATCGAAAAACGGTTTTGCCGTTTACTCAGATGTTGTTTTAAAGCATCATCATTTGTCGGAAATCAGCTACAAAACCGAAGAAGAAGAATTAACAGGAGATAGGGCGGAATTTTTAATTGAGGGATGGGACTCGGAAATAGTTGTTACTACTTTTGTGCAGCTTTTTAATGCAATGATTTCTAATAAAAACAGCTCTCTTAGAAGGTTTAACAAACTTATGAATAGCATAATAATTCTTGATGAAATTCAGGCAATTCCTGTTAAATACCTAAGGTTGATTGAAAGGCTTGTAAAGGAATTAATAGAAAAATTTAATTCCTATATTATCATTTCCACCGCGACGTACCCCGTTATTTTTAATGACTCTGCAGTGGAGCTTTCAGAAAGCAAATTTTTTAAACTGCTCGACAGGGTAAATTTAAATTTGTCAATAAAAGAAAAAATTAAGTTAGAAGATTTTTTAGATAGTCTAAACTTTGAGGGAGAAAAAAGTTATTTATTTATTTTAAATACCATTAAATCCGCAAGGGAGTTTTACTACTTGCTGAAGCAGAAATTGGGAGAAGAGGATATAATCTATCTTTCCACCCACGTCGCACCAAAGGAAAGGCTTGAAAGGATAGAGAATCTAAAAGATAAAAAAGCAAGATTTGCTGTAACTACTCAGCTTGTTGAAGCAGGTGTTGATATAGATTTTGACGTGGTTTTCCGTGATTTTGCTCCTTTAGATTCCCTTGTACAATCAGCGGGCAGGTGCAATCGCAATAATTTTAAAAAAGGAGAAGTAAATGTAGTTTGCTTGTGCGAAAAAAATGATAGGCTTTATGCCACGTATATTTACGACAGGATTCTGCTTGAAATTACAAAAGATGTACTTATTAACTACGAAAATATTACTGAAAGTCAATTTTACGAAATAATAGGAGAATACTTTAGACAGGTTTCAAAAAGGAAATCCTTTAACGAATCTGAAGAAATACTGAAAGCTGTAAGCTTACTTAATTACGACAGTAGTGAAGATGCATATTCTATATCGCATTTCAAGCTTATCGAAGAAGACATACCTAAATTTGAAGTTTTTATTGAGCTGGATGAAGAAGCCCAGAGAGTTTGGCAGCAGTATATAGAACTTAAAAAAATTAAAGATATTTTTGAAAGAAGGGAAAGGTTTAAAAGATTCAGGGCAGATTTTTACAAATACGTTATTTCTGTTCCGGTTTATACTAAAAACATACCGCCGGTGATTGAAGGTTTCGGATATGTAAGCAAAAACAGCTTAAATGAATATTATGATAAATTTACAGGTTTCAGGTGCGAAGGAGAACTTTCAATATGGTAAAACTGGTAAATGGCACTCTTGTGCAAAGTTTTATGATATGTAAAAGGCAAGCTTGGTTGATGTCACGCCAGATAACTCCCGACCAGCAGAATCCTTTTTTAGAACTTGGGAGGTTAATAGATGAAGAAAGCTACGGCAGGGACAAAAAGAAGATAAATCTTGACAATATTGTAATAGATTTAATACGTGCAGAAGATGAAGACATTCTCGTAGGAGAAGTTAAAAAAAGCTCAAAGGCTAAGGAAAGTGCCAAAATGCAGCTTTTATTTTATCTTTATGTTTTAAAGGAAAAAGGTCTTAATACCAAGGGCATATTACTTTTTCCGGAAGAAAAGAAAAGGGAATATGTGGAACTTACCGAGGAATTAGAGAATAAGATAAAAAAATTAATTGAAGAAATTGAATACACCATTTTACAGGAACTGCCCCCTCCTTTTAAGAAAATTAATTTTTGTAAAAACTGCGGGTATAAGGAGTTTTGTTTATCATGAAGAAGGCTATATATATTTTTTCAAGTGGAATGTTGAAAAGAAAGGATAATACCATATTTTTCGAAAATGAAGAAGGGATAAAATATATCCCTGTAGAAAGTACCAGTGAAATCTATGTTTTTGGAGAGGTGGATTTAAACAAAAGATTTATAGAATTTTTGACGCAAAACGAGATTTTGCTTCACTTTTTTAATCATTACGATTATTATGTGGGCACCTTTTATCCTCGGGAATATATGAATTCAGGCTTTTTAATTTTAAAGCAAGCCGAACATTATCTCGATATGGATAAAAGGATGTATCTTGCGAAGGAGTTCGTATACGGAGCTTACAGAAATATTTGTCAGATACTGAAGTATTATATAAACCGGGGAAAAGATTTGAGAGAAACAGAAGGAAAAATAAACAACCTTTCAGAGAAAATAGGAAGCTGCAAAGACGTAAATGAATTAATGGCTATTGAAGGCAATATAAGGGAAACGTATTACCAGGCTTTTGATGAAATCATCGATAATCCTGATTTTCAATTTCAAAAAAGGACTAAAAGGCCTCCTAAAAATAACCTTAATGCTTTAATAAGTTTTGGCAATTCACTTCTTTATACGGTTATATTAGGAGAAGTTTATAGAACGCACCTTGACCCAAGAATAGGGTATTTACATGCTACGAATTTCAGGAGATTTACCTTAAATCTTGATTTATCTGAAATATTCAAGCCCATAATTGTTGACAGGGTAATATTTACTCTTCTCGGAAGGAATATGATAAAAGAGGAAGATTTTGAAAGCAGCACGCAGGGGCTCATTTTAAAAGAAAATGCTAAAAAGCAATTTGTTCAGGAAATGGAGAATAAACTGCAAACAACTTTTAATCACAGGAATTTAGGTAAAAATGTTTCTTATCGTCGATTAATTCGACTCGAACTTTATAAACTTGAAAAACATCTTATAGGTGAGGAAAATTATAAAGCCTTTGTGGCAAAGTGGTGAATTATGTTTGTAATTTTAGTTTACGATGTCTGCGAAAAAAGGGTAGGTAAAGTTTTAAAAACATGCAGAAAATATCTCCACTGGGTCCAAAACTCTGTCCTTGAGGGAGAAATTACAGAAGCTAATTTCAAAAAATTAAAGTTAGAATTAAAAAGAATAATAAATGAAAAAGAAGATTCAGTTATATTTTACATATTAAGGACAACAAAATATTCAGAGAGGGAATCCATGGGCATTAAAAAAGGAGGAGAAGAACAGTTCATTTAAAAAGTCGTCGACCTCCGATAATGCAAAAACCCTTAGAGGTCGACGACTTGTTTTGATTATCAAAACAATCCTTTCTAATACTTGAATTTTCTCAAGTTTATGATAAAATGGAAATAAGTTGAATAAAAGGTATTAAAAAGATTTTACCCAAATAAAGTCCTTATTTTTTGGGCATTCTGACGTGTTTTTAGCCTACCTATAAGGGATTGAAACTAGCGCACAGCTTCCTCTGCCGTCATCCATGTTTCAGCATGTTTTTAGCCTACCTATAAGGGATTGAAACCTTTCTTTTGCTACTTAGAAACAGGCGAATTATACAGGTTTTTAGCCTACCTATAAGGGATTGAAACAGAGCAAAATTAAGCGGAAGGAGGGCGATATAATGGGTTTTTAGCCTACCTATAAGGGATTGAAACGTATCTCAGGAATACGATAGAGAACGCCGGGAACGCGTTTTTAGCCTACCTATAAGGGATTGAAACGTAGACACATTCAATGCCGACGCAATAGGAATAACAGTTTTTAGCCTACCTATAAGGGATTGAAACCAATAGACTTGGCCGAGACAGGCTTCTGCTATCTTAGTTTTTAGCCTACCTATAAGGGATTGAAACCATAAGGTGCTTGGTCTGTGCTTTTTGCCTCTAAAACGTTTTTAGCCTACCTATAAGGGATTGAAACAGACCAGGACGGAAAAAGAAAAGCAGCAGACCATTACCGTTTTTAGCCTACCTATAAGGGATTGAAACACAAATATTGCGATAAGCCCTGTTATCGCACCAATTGGTTTTTAGCCTACCTATAAGGGATTGAAACGTTATCCACCCAAATTTGTACTTTATTCGCATCTAAGTTTTTAGCCTACCTATAAGGGATTGAAACAAAATTTGCGTGTTGGTCGGCGTTTTGCAGTAGCGGGTTTTTAGCCTACCTATAAGGGATTGAAACGCTTGTGCTTTGTTAAGCTTAATTGCTAAATCCTGTGTTGCGTTTTTAGCCTACCTATAAGGGATTGAAACAGCTCTGATTGAGAAACTGCTCAGCGTTCCCGGCGTTCTCGTTTTTAGCCTACCTATAAGGGATTGAAACCCGCTTGTACCACCATCACCACCCAATGCACCTTTCCGTTTTTAGCCTACCTATAAGGGATTGAAACCGCAATGCCATGATGATGATTCATAACCCTTGGACTAGTTTTTAGCCTACCTATAAGGGATTGAAACGTGATTTAGCTGTCTTGTTTAGTTTTAATGTTTCAAGTTTTTAGCCTACCTATAAGGGATTGAAACCCGGTGCAGTCCCATCTTCTCCGTCTGCTTCAATTCTCCGTTTTTAGCCTACCTATAAGGGATTGAAACGCAGTTCGTTTCGTGGAGCAAGTCTACAAGGACCTGCATGTTTTTAGCCTACCTATAAGGGATTGAAACCTATTTTGTCTGCATCTGCGTTATCGGCTTTTAATAGTTTTTAGCCTACCTATAAGGGATTGAAACCCCCAAGCCTGTTATTTTCAAGTATGCGAATATTCAGTTTTTAGCCTACCTATAAGGGATTGAAACGAAGTCTACATTATACAAACCCCCGGACCTACGCCGGGGTTTTTAGCCTACCTATAAGGGATTGAAACGACAAGCTAAAGTTGCAAGCTGATGCGCTGACAAAGGTTTTTAGCCTACCTATAAGGGATTGAAACATATTACGTCTAAACTAAAAGACACCTTTCTTGTATTAGTTTTTAGCCTACCTATAAGGGATTGAAACATGGTTTTTGTGATGGAGCATATAGATATACATCAGAGTTTTTAGCCTACCTATAAGGGATTGAAACACAGGTTGTTCTGGAGGTGGAGGAGGTGGGGGCGGATGTTTTTAGCCTACCTATAAGGGATTGAAACCTTTATACCTTCCCACACACCTTGCCAGTCGCCACGTTTTTAGCCTACCTATAAGGGATTGAAACTGTTCTATGCCTAAGGTATAATAATTAGGGTTTGTAGTTTTTAGCCTACCTATAAGGGATTGAAACTATTTGAATGTCCAAGCAACGATGAGGCTATTTTAGGGTTTTTAGCCTACCTATAAGGGATTGAAACGGGCAAAAACGGGGCAGGGGGAGGAGGAGGAGGTTTTGGTTTTTAGCCTACCTATAAGGGATTGAAACAAAGCATGGAATACCAATTGATACGGATCATATCATGTTTTTAGCCTACCTATAAGGGATTGAAACAAATCGCTGGCGATAGGCACATTACCAGCCTGCCAAGTTTTTAGCCTACCTATAAGGGATTGAAACTGAAGTTTGGGATAGTGCTTTAGGCGAACCGGAACCTTGTTTTTAGCCTACCTATAAGGGATTGAAACTGAAGATGGCAGCCCATATAACCCAAGCACCTTTACGTTTTTAGCCTACCTATAAGGGATTGAAACGCAGAGCCACTATCGCCAGCCTTACCACTGCCGATAGCGTTTTTAGCCTACCTATAAGGGATTGAAACCCGGACAGGTTTAGTGATTTGAAACTGCCTCATCATGAGTTTTTAGCCTACCTATAAGGGATTGAAACTAGATATTTGCTTTATCTTTCCATCGTTATCGATTTGGTTTTTAGCCTACCTATAAGGGATTGAAACCTTGTTATGTATGGAGTATATCTTTCAACATAATTGCGTTTTTAGCCTACCTATAAGGGATTGAAACATATAATTCTTTGAAAAATTTTTTGATTGTGATAATGTTTTTAGCCTACCTATAAGGGATTGAAACTTATCAAATTGATATAACTGTGGCTTACCATCTCTAGTTTTTAGCCTACCTATAAGGGATTGAAACTAGCAAAAAACGAGGCCCAGGCTAAAGCATTCTGCGTTTTTAGCCTACCTATAAGGGATTGAAACGTAACCTCTATTTGATTATTAGTTTTTGCTGGGCCGTTTTTAGCCTACCTATAAGGGATTGAAACAACACAGAGAACAGGCGTATCCCTTGCAAAGGGGGTAGTTTTTAGCCTACCTATAAGGGATTGAAACCAAGGTGGGTAAGCCGGATGCAGCGAACACATCAGCGTTTTTAGCCTACCTATAAGGGATTGAAACGATGAAGATGTAGCATTAGCTCTCGCCATTTGTCAAAGTTTTTAGCCTACCTATAAGGGATTGAAACCAATATAATTTATCTTCACGAACACTGTAAAATCTTCCGTTTTTAGCCTACCTATAAGGGATTGAAACCACGCAAGAATTTGCACTCTTGCACAATTTTGTGCAGTTTTTAGCCTACCTATAAGGGATTGAAACATTTCTGCAACCAATTCTTCCTTTGAATAATCTTCTGAGGTTTTTAGCCTACCTATAAGGGATTGAAACGATAGACGAAACGTAAAAAAAGAGTCTATACAAAAAGTTTTTAGCCTACCTATAAGGGATTGAAACAAGACCCGAGGCGGGATATAGAGATTGAGTGGCGTGGGTTTTTAGCCTACCTATAAGGGATTGAAACCTGAAGTGGAGAAGAAGTAGTAGTTGGGGAGTTCATGTTTTTAGCCTACCTATAAGGGATTGAAACAAGATCATATCCGCTGCTTTTTCTGATAGTTCTAAATGTTTTTAGCCTACCTATAAGGGATTGAAACCCCGCAAGTGCCTCTCCTTTATGTATTCCTCATATACCGGTTTTTAGCCTACCTATAAGGGATTGAAACTATACCTCAAGTGTTTGTGGTTTAGATTGCTGTATGGTTTTTAGCCTACCTATCCTGAAAATAAAGTTTCGAAAAAAGGCAATAAAAAACTAAGCCCATATCTAACTGGAAAAACATGGGATAAAAATAAATCTATATCGACATAATGACAAAAACCTAAAAAATTTAAGACGCTA
>Ga0207430_10049_pt1 | contig 65710 bp, 63 predicted proteins | sample YelNatsi3bottle8_FD_187544 | JGI IMG/M metagenome (GOLD analysis project Ga0207430, IMG submission 187544) | Hot spring thermophilic microbial communities from Obsidian Pool, Yellowstone National Park, USA - site 3 bottle 8 (SPAdes) (version 2) | ecosystem: Environmental > Aquatic > Thermal...
AATTAGACTGATTTTTAAATACAGTCTTTTTACCTTAAGGGTGAAGTATGCCTTTTTTCCCATTAAAACTCAGTAATTATTTTCAATAACTACGTCTATCTGCTATTTTTGCTTCCTGTTTTTGACAACTATTGCCTGCGATTACCAATTTTTAGGGAATCTTCATATTCTTGTTTGACGCTACCTTTTTTACTATTTTATTCTATTATATCTCATCATTTCATTTTAGTGCTTCCTTTTCTTTTACTCCCGTACTTTCCCAGTACTCAACAAAGAATACCGCAAAAAATCCCAGCATAATACCTAAAACTGTAGAAAGGGCAATATTCAACGCTTTTTTCGGCGAAATAGGTTCTTCTGGCAGGAGAGCTTCTTGAAATATTGTAATTTTTTGACTGCCTATTCCGCTTTCCTGTATTAATTCTAATAGATGGTATTTTGTTTCCAATGCATCCTTTATCTTTTCAAGTTTTTCCTTTGACTTAGGATTATCGGTATTTTTTATTTTTTGATCCTGCAATTTTATTAGATTTTGAACTGTATTTAAAATGGAATCGGTATAATCCTTATTTTTTTCTACTATGTAATCCTTTAAATTTTTTGCTAAGCTGTTTGCCAAATTTTTTGCAACCACGGGGTCATTATCTTTTACTTTAATAGAAATTATGCTGGTATCTTTTATTATTTCCGCGCTGATTTTTTCTTTCATGGTTTTATAGGAATATGTTTTTGGGTCAAGCTTTAATTCGTTTATTGTTTTTTCAATAACAACGGGATTTAATATTTCTTCCTTAATGTTATTTACAGAGGGATAAGGGTAAGAAATTAATGATGAAAGCATTGCGGTTACATCTTTATCAATTTGGTCGGTTTCAAAGAGAAAATTAGAATTATTATCGGTTTTTTCATTTAAAAGCACCGAACTGGTATTGCTGCCTAGAAAACCGACGACAGGGTATATCCCCGAAACGTTTACCTTACATTCCGCTTCATAAGTAGGCTTGATGATAAAAAAGCTTAAAACTATAGAGACGATAAGACACACTGTGACAAAGAATAATAGAACTTTTTTCCGCTTTAATATGATTTCGATAAGTTCTCTTAAAGTTATTTCTTCTTCCACGGTTATTGTCCCTCCCAAAATAAATGAAATAATTAGCAATTGATAGTAACAAGTAAAATTTTAACATAAAGTCCTTAAAATTTCATTAATTTCTAAGTAGGAAAATTTATATTTTTGCAATAAAATGATAGGAGAAGGTTAAACTTATAAATATTGATTTTTTTTATTTAAAACTATCAAAATTAAGGAAAAAATCGGCGAAAAATGGTAAAAAATGAAAAAATAAAGAAGGAAAACAGGAAGCTATGTCGTATAAATAATAAACGGATTGTTTTTTTCAAATAAACAAAATTATGGAGATGTTTTTATGAGTAAATCTTTGGTAAGAAAAATAATATATTATTTAAATGTTATTTTGGATATTACCCTAATTTTTTCAAGTTAATGAATGTAGAAAATGTCCAGTAATCGACAAAGCTATCCTAATATACTGGAAAGTCCAGCCAAATCTTGTATTGAATTTAGTGCTCTCGCTATTTCTAAAATCTTATTCATAGGTTATGATTCTTATAGAATGAGGGTCGTATTTATGTATAAAGACTATCGTGATCCTCTTTACGGTTTTATAACTGTAAATGAAGTTGAGCAACAAATTATTGATACCTGTTACTTTCAACGGTTAAGGAATATAAATCAGTTAGGAACTACGTTTCTGGTTTATCCTAGTGCAGTCCATACTCGTTTTGAGCATTCCCTGGGGACTCTTTACATAATAGATAAATTGTTAGATAGTCTTTTGTTGAGGCAAAAGGAAATTCTCGGGTGGGGAATGGACGATATCGAGCATTACAAAAGCATGGCGAGGTTAGCAGCTCTTCTTCACGATATAGGTCATGCTCCCTTTTCCCATGCGGCGGAGGAGCTTTTTCCAAACGGCATGGATCATGAAGATTACACGTATGCCATTATAACTTCTACCGAGATAGGACAGATTATTGATAAGTATCTTGGGGAAGGGAAATCTACCACAGTGGCTGAAATAGCAGTCGGTAGGGCAAAAGATAAAAACGCAATTTTTTTATCTGAATTGTTAACCGGAGATTTTGGTGCAGATCGTATTGATTACCTCATCAGAGACTCTTATCATTTAGGAGTAGAATATGGTCGTTTTGACGTTCACCGGCTTCTAAATACCCTTTTGGTTAGAAAAAATGAGGAAAATGATGGAGTTGAACTCGTTCTGGAGGAAGGCGGCATCCATACAGTGGAAGGTTTTCTTTTAGCTCGCTACTTTATGTTTTTAGATGTTTATTACCATAAAACTAGGCGTATACTAGATTGTCACCTTGGTGAGTTTTTAAAAAAAGTTTTAGATGAAGGAACTTATCCATTGGATGTGGAAAAGTTTATATATTGGGATGACCATAAAGTATGGTCGTTGCTTGCGGAAAACAAAGGTTCTGAGCAGGTTAGCCGACTTCTCGATAGAAAGCATTTTCGCATGGCATTTGAAACAAATGATCATCCCGACTATGTAGAACTTGAACGGTTTGACTGGCTAAAAGATTTGGTTAAAAATAAATTTGGTGAGGAACGAATCCGCTTTGACGAAGCAGCAAAGGCACCATACTCTTATGAACGCCCGCCAATTTTTGTACTTATTCAAGACAAATATGTTCCATTGAAAGATTGTTCATCTCTTGTCCGCAGCTTGAAGAAAATAGAGAAGTGCCGCGTGTATGCTGAGCCAGGTATCAGGGATGATGTCAAACTTTTTTGCAATAATTTCTGGAAAGAGAGACAATCCAGAAGAGGAGATGGGTAAGATGGAGAAAAGGTTAATACGTTTAGGAGCAATAGCTTATACGGTGTATGCTGGAAAACAAAAAGGAATAACTGTTGGCCATACCTTGCTACAAAAGCTTTTTTACTTTCTTCAGCACGGAAGGGATATTGACTTAGGATACCGATATCGATTACACCATTTTGGCCCTTATTGTAAAGAACTGTGGGCTGACCTAAATTATCTCGAGGACGTGAATGCCTTATCGGTGAAAGGCAGCCCTTCTGGGTTTGGCTACAATATTTTTCCAGAAGCAAAAATTGAAACACTTTTAGAACTTGTTAATGACGAAATAAAAGAAGAAATATCTGAGCTGCTAAATTTTTTGAGTCATAGACCTGTCAGAGAGTTAGAATGTTTAGCAACTACTCACTATGTTTGCAAAGAAATACAGGAATTCAAAGAAGATCCTGAGAATAGTAAGAATAACGTAATAAATGGGGTCTTGGCATTAAAACCCCACCTGACCGAAAAAGAAGTTTTAAACTCTATGGAGATTCTGAGAAAAAAATGCCTGATTTAAATATACAGTTAACATGGAGTTATAATATTTACACATAGAAAGGACGTCAAGTCATGCAATTACAATTTTTAGACCTCAAAGCCCAGTATGAGACCATAAAAGATGAGCTTAAAAAGGCAATTATGGATGCCGTAGAAAGTGGCCAGTACATAATGGGCCCTAATGTAAAAGCCCTCGAAGAAGAGATAGCATCATACCTTGGCGTAAAGCACGCCATAGCCGTTGCTAACGGTACCGATGCTCTGGTGCTTACATTGGATGCTTTAGGAATCGGGCCCGGCGATGAAGTGATTACGTCGCCTTACACCTTCTTTGCTTCAGCCGAGTGTATATCCAGGGTCGGGGCAAAGCCCGTATTCGCCGACATAGATCCCGAAACTTTTAACATAAACACTGAAGAAGTAGAAAAAAAGATAACGGAAAAGACGAAGGCCATAATCCCCGTCCACATCTTCGGGCAAGCTGCCGAGATGGATAGGATAATGGCCATTGCAGAAAAACACGGACTTTACGTTGTGGAAGATGCCTGCCAGGCTATAGGGGCAGAGGTAAGCGGCAGGAAAGTAGGCACCATCGGTAAAGCCGGTTGCTTTTCCTTCTTTCCTACTAAAAACCTTGGAGGTTACGGTGACGGTGGCCTTGTAGTAACGAATGACGATGAGCTTGCCGATAAGATAAGGCTGCTTCGCGTTCACGGAAGCAGGAAAAAATACTTCCATGAGACGGTCGGCTACAACAGCCGCCTCGATGAAATCCAGGCGGCAATACTTAGGGTAAAGCTAAAGTATATCGATTCCTGGAACGAAGCGCGAAGGCAAAAGACAAAGCTCTATAACGAGCTTTTGAAAAATGCCCCGGTAAAAACGCCGGATATAAAAGGCGAAAAAAGCCATGTATTTCACCTTTACACTATCCTTGCGCCGAATAGGGATGAACTAAAAAACCATCTAGAACAAAAGGGCATACCGACAGGTATATACTATCCGCTACCCCTTCACCTGCAGGAAGCGTATAAAGATTTGGGCTACAAAAAGGGCGATTTGCCCGTAGCAGAAAAGACGTGCGAACAAAATTTGTCGCTCCCGCTTTATCCGGAGCTAACCGACGAACAAATTGAATATATAGCGGATGCCGTTATCGAGTTTTACAAAAAAGGGTGAGCATGATGGATGTTTTAGAAAACCAAACGGCTTTAGAGCTTATGGAAAAAATAAGGGCAAAGACCGCAAAAATAGGCGTAATAGGCCTTGGCTACGTAGGCCTTCCACTTGCGGTAGAGAAGGCAAAAGCAGGCTTTCACGTTACGGGCTTTGACGTGCAGAAAAAGAAGGTAGATATGGTAAACAGGGGCATAAACTACATAGGCGATGTGGTAGACGGAGATTTAAAGGATGTAGTGAAATCCGGAAAATTGAAGGCTTCCTCAGACTACGACGAGATAAAAAATCTTGATGCTGTTGCAATATGCGTCCCAACTCCCATAGACAAGTATAAACAGCCTGACCTTACCTATGTGGAAAATACCACAAAGGAAATAGCAAAAAGGCTCCACAAAGGGATGCTGGTGGTCTTAGAAAGCACCACCTATCCGGGTACTACAGAAGAAGTGCTAAAACCGATCCTTGAATCCACAGGCCTAAAATGCGGCGAAGACTTTTTCCTTGCGTATTCTCCCGAAAGGGTGGACCCCGGAAACAAAGTGTACAAGACCAAAAACACCCCGAAGGTGGTGGGTGGGGTAACTCCGATTTGCACGAAAGTAGCTGCGGAGCTTTACAGGAACGTTCTCGAAGGAGAAGTATTCGAAGTTTCCAGCCCCAAAGTTGCGGAAATGGAAAAAATATACGAAAATGTATTTCGCCACGTGAACATAGCTCTTGCAAACGAAATGGCCATCCTCTGCCGCAGAATGGGCATAGACGTGTGGGAGGTAATAGAGGCGGCGAAGACAAAACCCTACGGCTTTATGCCTTTTTACCCCGGACCCGGCATAGGAGGCCACTGCATTCCCGTAGATCCGTATTATCTCGTCTGGAAGGCAAGAGAGTACGACTACCACACGAGGTTCATAGAACTTGCAGGGGAAATAAACGACTACATGCCGGTCTACACCGTCGAAAGGGCTGCTGAAATCCTGAACTCCTTCGGAAAGCCGCTAAATGGAGCAAAGGTCTTAATCCTTGGGGTGACATACAAAAAGGACATAGACGACATGAGGGAAAGCCCTGTCCTCAAAATAATCGGCCTGCTGGAAAAAAGCGGTGCTAATGTATCCTACAGCGACCCTTACGTTCCGGAATTCGTACACAATGAGAAACTTTATAGATCCGTAGAGTTAAATGAGGACATCCTCAAAAGCTCCGATCTTGTTATGATAACTACCGACCACGGAAAATTTGACTACGAACTCATATATAGATGTTCTTCCGCAATCCTCGATACGCGGAATGCGCTAAAGGATATTAAGGATTCCAAAATATTCAAACTGTAGGTGAACACCATGGAAAAGCTCAAAGTAGGCCTCATAGGATGCGGCAGCATTGTCCCAAAGCATATAAAAGCTGTCGTAGAAAACTCTGGCAAAATGGAACTTGCCGCACTTTGCGACACCGTCCCCGAAAAGATAGACAAAGCCATAGAGGAATATATAAAAGTAGGCGGTACCTCCCAGGATCGTATCAAAAAATCCACCGACTATAGAAAATTATTGGAGGATCCGGAAATACACATCGTAACCGTTGCCACAATTAGCGGGATAAGGCCGAGGATTGTCCTGGATGCCCTCGATGCCGGAAAGCACGTAATTTTGGAAAAACCTATGGCCCTTTCGACAAAAGAGGCCGATGAGATAATAAAAAAGTCCGAAGAAAAGGGATTGAAGGTGGCGGTATGCCACCAATTGAGATTCCTCCCATATATGATGAAACTCAAAGAAGAAGTGGATTCAGGCTCTTTCGGCAAGCTGGTCCATGCCTCGGCATCCATGAGATGGAACAGGAATGACGATTACTATTCCTCAGCTCCCTGGAGGGGGACCTGGGAGTACGACGGCGGAGCGTTCATGAACCAGGCCATCCATGTGATAGACCTTTTGCTTTGGCTCATGGGAGACCCAGAACGGGTCTATGCCGAAACCGGCACTTTCCTAAAAAAAATCGAAGCGGAGGATGCGGGAGCTGCCGTTATAAGGTTTAAAAACGGCGCTTTCGGGATAATAGAAGCGAGCGTGTGCGTGTACCCTGAGAATTTGGAAGAAACCCTCGGCATATTCGGGGAAAACGGCACTGTCTTAATAGGCGGAAAGGCCCTGAACAAAGTAGAGGTCTGGAATATAAAAGGAAAGATGCCCTATGAGCCAAAGGAAATCCCGGCAAACCTTCATACCCTCCTTTATGAAGATATGGCAGATGCTATTTTGGACGACCGTGAGCCCCTTGTTAATGCAAGGGAAGGAAAAAGGGCGGTAGAACTCGTGCTTTCTATATATAAATCATCTCTTACGGAAAAGCCTGTAGATATGCCTCTTGGTGATTTTTCTACAAAGGATATGTTAGGGGGAAAATGCAAGTTATGAACTACGTATCTGAAAAGGCAAAGATAGGGCCCGGCGTAAAAGTAGGGAGGTTTACGGTGATAGAAGACGATGTAATCATCGGAAAAGGCACGGTGATAGGCAACAATGTAACCATATATAAAGGGAGTATCATAGGCGAAAACGTCAGGATAGATGATAATGCCGTAATAGGAAAGCAGCCCATGCGCGCCGCCAACAGCATTTTCAAAGATAAAAGCGAAAAACCTCCGTGCAGGATAGGAAACGATTGCATAATAGGGACGTCGGCGGTGATTTACGCCGGTTGCATTATAGGCGAAAAATGCCTTATTGCCGACCTTGCTACTGTACGGGAAGATGTGACGGTGGGCGATATGACCATAATAGGAAGGGGAGCTGCGGTAGAAAACCACTGCAAGATAGGTTCCCGCTGCAAGATAGAAACCAATGCTTACATCACTGCTTACTCCGAACTGGAAGATGATGTTTTCATAGCTCCCTGCGTTGCAACGTCCAATGACAATTCTGCCGGAAGAGACCCCGACCGGTTCAAAAAGATGAAAGGCGTTACTGTAAAAAAAGGCGGCAGGATAGGAGTGAACGCCACCATATTGCCCGGGAAAACCATCCATGAAGACGGCTTTGTAGGAGCAGGGAGTGTGGTTACGAAGGATGTGGAAAAAGGTAGGATAGTAGTGGGGAATCCGGCGAGGGAGAAGTAACGGTGACGGAAAAGTTATAAGTTTGAGACTTTAAAGGAATGTGAAAAAAATGTGTAGAGTAAAAGATAATGCTTTATTTAATCTAATTTTGTTCTTATTTTATAAAGTATCCTTGGATGTAATATACTATTTTTTCATCGCAGATATTTTTACTTATGAAGGTTATTATGCCGATTTTAATTTAGTTCGATTAATCTTTTCGTATATTTTAGTGGTGTTTTCTTACATAACTCTTCCGAAGTCAGTAAATAAATTATCTTCCATTATAATTTGGATGTTAAACTTAATATCTTTTGTTCCAATGACAACTTACTATTCTTTTACAGATGCGAATACACAGTTCATGTTTGCTGTGGCTTTTTTTTGGATATTTGTTAATTTAGCTATAGGGAAATTCCCTAATATAACGTTTGAAATCAGGATAAAATCTGAGGATTCGAACAAAATATTTATCTTTTTATGTTTGGTATTAAGTTTATACGTTATTGTAATGTTGTATATTAACTTCGGTATAAAAATAAATTTCGATTTAAGTAAAGTATACGATATTCGCAGTCAATATAACAAAATAAAATTTCCATTTTCAGGTTATTTTGTTAACTGGTTGGCGTATATTATTTACCCTATATTGTTTTCTATTTTTATCGTTGAGAAAAAAGTTGTAAAAGCATTATTTGTTGTTTTACTGCAACTCTATTTGTTTTTCATTAGCGGCATGAAAGCTTTCCTTTTCGCGCCGGCATTCGTTTTTTGCTTAATGTGGATCGTAACTCGAAAAAATCCTTTTGCCTATATGATTTTAGGATTAGTCGGGGCTATAATGATAGGGATATTAAGCTATAGCTTTTTTAATAATATATTAGTGTTGTCTCTCTTTTGCAGAAGGACTCTTTTTGTTCCTGCAAGATTGTATTTTATCTATGAAGATTACTTTTCAAAACATAGTATAATATTACTTTCTCATAGTATTTTCAAAGGTATATTTAATTACCCCTATGATCTTAATCCTGTAAACTTAATAGGATATGTTTATTTTGGCAGAGCGGCGATGAGTGCAAATACGGGGATAGTTGGAGATGCTTATATGAATTTTGGATATGCTGGATTAGTTTTTTGGGGTATCTTACTTATTATAATTTTAAAAATTGTTGATTGTTGTGCTAAAGGTTTAGATAAACGAATTAGTATAGCAGCTATGGCAATGCCAGTAATAGCTCTAACAAATAGTGCTTTATTAACCAGCTTATTAACTCATGGAATATTATTATCGACATTTATATTATATTTATTGCCAAGAGATAGCCATTTAATAGATTAAGTTCTAACTATCATCTATTTTTCGGAGGTCAAAATGGCTTATAAAATTGTACATCTAACATCAGTTCACAAGCCTAATGATACACGCATTTTCATAAAAGAATGTAAAACACTAAAAGAAAAATTTGGTGAAGTAATCCTTATTGCTCCTCATGATAAAAATGAAGTAATTGATGGTATTAAAATATACCCTGTTCCTAAACCTAAAAACCGTAAAGAGAGAATGTTAAAAACCGTTTGGGAGATTTATAAATCTGCATTATCTTTGAATGCTTATATATATCATTTCCATGATCCGGAACTAATTCCTATAGGCTTGTTACTCAAAGCAAGAGGTAAAAAAGTAATTTTCGACGTACATGAAGATGTGCCTAAACAGATTTTAAGTAAATATTGGATTCCTGCTTATTTGAGAAAAATAGTTTCAGAACTTACGGCACTATTAGAGAAAATATCAGCGAATGTATTTGACGGAATAGTTGCTGCAACACCATCCATAGCAAAACGCTTTCCTGAAAGAAAAACTGTTGTGGTGCAGAATTTCCCAATTATGAACGAATTTATTTTAGAAGAACATATTGAGTACAGTGAAAGACCCAATAATATAGTTTACATAGGCGGGATCTCGGAAATAAGAGGAATTAAAGAAATGGTGAAGGCTATTAATATTTTACCCGAGAATTTCAATGCAAAACTTATTTTGGCTGGTAATTTTATTCCGCCTAGTTTAGAAAAGGAAATTAGAGATTTACCTGGATGGAAAAAAACGGAATTTTTAGGGTGGAAAAATAGAGCTGGGATTGTACAAATATTAAACAATTCACGTATAGGATTAGTGGTATTACATCCAGTTGAAAATTATAGAGAGAGTTATCCTGTAAAGCTTTTTGAATATATGTCTGCTGGAATACCAGTTGTGGCATCGGATTTTCCTTTATTGAGAGAAATAATCGAAGATGCTGATTGTGGAATACTGGTCGATCCACTAAACCCTGAAGCTATAGCTGATGCTATAAAGTGGCTGTTGGAACATCCTAAGGATGCTGAAGAAATGGGAAAGAAAGGCAGAGAAGCTATTATAAAAAAATATAATTGGGAAAGTGAAGCCACTAAATTAAATAATTTTTATGAATTGTTAATAAAAGAAAGGTGAAAAAGTATGTTTATTAGGTATTTAAATATTGTAAAACAAATTTTTTCATTACCTCGTGTTTACATAAAACTATGGGGAGATGAGAAATCATACAACACTTATTTATCTTTTACTAAAAGACACCCCAAATATAAAATAATTCAAAATAAGAGATATGGTGTTGCATTAATTTCATTACCAAATTCTTTTTCTGATTATTTAACTGGAAGAGATAAACAGGCGCTTCGGACTAATAGGAGAAAAGCTATTAAGCATGGCTTTACGTTTTCTTCATTTTCACCCCTTGAACATATTGATGAAATACTTGAGATTAATCAATCCATGAAAATACGACAATCTAAACCTATGAATCCAGATTATCTTAATGTAGATGCTCTTGTAAGTTTTTTTAAGGACAAAGAAAAAATATATGGTGTTTTTGATATTCATGGGAATCTGAAGGCTTATGCTTATACGCCTATAGTTGGTGAGGTATGTGTTATTTCAAGATTATTGGGTCACGGAGAAGAACTTGATAAAGGTATAATGTATTTTCTTATTAGTGAAGTCATTAGGGAAATGATAGAAATAAAGAATAAAAATGGCGTGCCTTTATGGATAATGTACGATACGCTTTTTGGAGCATCTAAAGGATTAAAGTATTTTAAAGAAAGATTGGGTTTCAAACCGTACGAGGTGATATGGACATGGGAACAAAAATAATAAAACTTTGGTATCGTATATATTCAGATTTTTTAATGCCATCTAGACTCGAAGAGTATAGAGCTTTATTAGAGGAAGTATTAAAAAGAAATTACGAAATAAATTCTATATCAGATTTTTGGAAGAAAATTAAAAATCATTCAGTAGATCCTAGGAAAAAGTATCTTATTTTGCGTCATGATGTAGATACTGATATAGATACTGCTAAAGAAATGTGGGAAATTGAAAGAGATCTTAATATAAATAGCTCGTATTTTTTTCGCCTTTCTACACTTGATATACCTTTTATGAGAAAAATTGAAGAACAAGGTGGAGAAGCAAGTTATCATTATGAAGAAGTAGCGTACTTGGCAAAAAAAGAAGGATTAAGTAGAGAGCAAATATTTAGCAATCTTCCGTATATTAAAAAACTTTTCAAGAGCAATCTTGAATATTTGCGAAACAAAACTAATCTCCCAATGAAAATTGTAGCTTCACATGGAGATTTTGTTAATAGAATGTTAGATATACCTAACACTATCATACTTAATGACTACAATTTTAGAAAAGAGATAGATATAGAATTAGAGGTAAATGACACATCTTTTATGAATTATGTAACTAGCCGGTATTCTGATACACATTATCCTATTTTTTGGAAACCGCATAATCCAATTGAAAGTATAAGAAATAATGAACATGTTATATATATTTTAGTTCATCCAAGACACTGGAGGACTAATGTTGTAATTAATGCTGTTGATGATATTACACGACTTAATGAGGCTATATGCTATAGTTTTCGTGTTAAAAGAAATTTAATTTTAAGAAATTTAGACGTGAAACTTTAACTGAAACTAAAAAATAGTGAGGAGAAAATGAGCAATGAAAATAGTAACAATAATTGGTGCAAGGCCTCAGTTCATAAAAGCCGCGGCCGTATCAAGGGTGTTGAAAGATTATAATGATTTAAAAGAAATTATTATACATACAGGACAGCACTATGATGATAATATGAGCGAAGTGTTTTTCCAAGAATTAGAAATTCCAAAGCCTGATTACTATCTTGGAATAGGTTCGGGCAGCCACGGAGTTCAGACAGGCCGAATGCTTGAAAAAATAGAGGGTGTTTTAATAAAAGAAAATCCTGATGTAGTGTTAGTTTATGGTGATACAAACTCTACTCTAGCTGGGGCTCTCGCTGCTTCGAAATTACAAATACCCGTTGCACATGTAGAAGCCGGGCTTCGTTCGTTTAATAAAAAGATGCCAGAGGAGATTAACCGAATAGTTGCAGACCACGTTTCGGATTTGCTTTTTGCTCCCACAGAAGCAGCGGTAGATAATTTAATTAGAGAAGGTATACCTCGGGAGAGAATATTCAATGTTGGAGATGTGATGTTTGATGCAGCCCTATATTATGGGGAAAAGGCGGAAAAGGAAAGTAATATATTGGAAAAATTAGGTTTAAAACCTGGTAAATATATCCTTTCTACCATTCACAGGGCTTATAATACAGATATTGAGGAAAGGTTGAGGGCGATTTTTGAAGGCTTATCTAGGGTATCCAGAGAGATTACAGGAGTTCTTCCCCTTCACCCCCGAACAAAGGCTGCATTAATTAGAGAAGGACTTTATGAGTATGTATCAAAAAATGTAAAGGTCATAGAACCGGTAGGATATATAGATATGATAAAATTGGAAAAAAATTCACGGCTTATAGTTACAGATTCCGGCGGTGTGCAGAAGGAAGCATTTTTCTATAAAGTCCCTTGCGTTACTCTTAGGGAAGAGACAGAATGGGTTGAATTGGTGGAGCTTGGATGGAACCATCTTGTGCCTCCCGTTTCAGGAGCTTTTGTGGAACAAGGCATAAAGAAGGCATTAAATTCCTCATGTGGATTAGATGCTCAACCATATGGAGATGGAAAAAGTTCAGAAAAGATTGTTGGAGTATTAAGAGAGTACCTACATATCTAAATATTTATAATTTGAAAAGGCAAGAGTTGCAGTTAACTACATATTTAGCAAAGGGGCGAAAATTAATGAGTTCAAAAACCATCCTTTTGATAAATCATTATGCCGGAGCTCCAGAGCTTGGAATGGAATATCGCCCTTATTACTTGGCAAAAGAGTGGATAAGGCTTGGACACAAGGTAATTATTGTAGCCTCTTCTTATTCTCATTTAAGGATTAAAAATGCTGATATGGATAAATGTATCAAAGAGGAAGAAATTGATGGAATTAAGTATATTTGGTTGAAAACGATTCAATATAAAGGTAACGGATTAAAAAGAGTTTTAAATATGTTATATTTTATTCTAAGATTATTCCAGTTTAATGAATATTTAATAAAAACTTATAAACCTAATGTGGTAATTGCTTCTTCTACATATCCTTTAGATATCTTTCCCGCGTATCTTATATCTAGGAAATCAAGAGCAAAATTGATTTTTGAAGTTCATGACCTATGGCCTTTAACTCCAATAGAATTGGGAGGTTATTCTAAATATCATCCATTTATAGTGATAATGCAAATTGCTGAGAATTTTGCATATAGGAAATCAGATTATGTTGTGTCGATATTGCCAAAATCATATGAGTACATGAAAGAACATGGTTTAGTACCTCACAAGTTTGTGCATATACCCAATGGTATAAATGTAGAAGAATGGGAAAGAAGAAATCAGGAGGTTCCAAAAGAACATAAAAAATTAATAGAGAAATTAAAAAGAGAGGGGAATTTTATAGTAGGATATACTGGAGCTCATGGAATAGCTAATGCTTTGGATACATTGATTGAGAGCGCTAAATTCTTGAAAGGCAAACCCGTGGCAATAGTTTTAGTAGGTGATGGTCCAGAAAAGGAGAAATTAAAAAATAAAGTTGATAATATGGGCTTAGATAAAGTTTTCTTTTTACCACCTGTTCCAAAATCATCTATTACTAAAATATTAAGTATGATGGATGCTTTGTATATCGGATTAAAGAAACAATCATTATTTCGGTATGGTGTAAGTCCGAATAAGTTGATAGATTATATGATGGCCGGGAAGCCCGTAATTCAATCTATTACTGCTGGAAATGATATAGTAAAAGAAACTGGATGCGGAATTTCTGTTGAAGCCGAAGATCCCTCTCAAGTAGCTTATGCCATTGAAAAGCTAATGAATATGTCAGAAGAAGAGAGAAAAATAATTGGTGATAAAGGCAGAAATTATGTTAAAAAATACCATTCTTATCAAAAATTAGCAGAGGATTTTGCGAAATTATTTTAAAGGGGGTCTTTTCCTTGCGTAATACCTTTCTTCCTTATTCACCTCCTGTGATAGGAGAAGAGGAAATTGCTGAGGTAGTTGATACTTTAAAATCTAGTTGGATAACAACTGGGCCAAAGACCAAAAAATTCGAAGAAGAATTTAGGACTTATATTGGCGCTAAAGGAGCATTGGCATTAAGTTCTTGTACCGCTGCCCTTCATTTGGCTTTAGTTGTGCTAGGTATTGGTCATGGTGATGAAGTAATAACGACTCCCATGACTTTTGCGGCAACAGTAAATGTAATTGAGCATGTTGGCGCTAAACCTGTGTTAGTTGATGTTGAAGAAGAAACTCTGAATATCGATCCTGAAAAGATAGAAAGAGCTATTACTCCAAAAACGAAAGCCATTATTGTAGTACATTATGCTGGTCATCCTGCGGAAATGGATAAGATAAACGAGATTGCTAATAAGTATAATCTTCATGTGATAGAGGACGCAGCTCATGCGTTGCCGGCGAAATACAAAGGCCGTTACATAGGTTCAGGAGACAATTTAGCCGCCTTTAGTTTTTATGCTACTAAGAATTTAACTACTGCTGAGGGAGGAATGTTAACAGGGCCTGAAGATTTAATTGAAAAAGCAAGAATCATAGGCCTACACGGGATGAGTCGAGATGCTTGGAAAAGGTATTCAAAAGAAGGTAGCTGGTATTATGAAGTAATTTTTCCGGGATTTAAGTATAATATGACCGATATTCAGGCCTCTCTTGGCTTGCATCAATTAAAAAAATTGGCGGTTTTTCAAAAGTGCAGAAACGAAATTGTTGAAATGTATAATTCTGCTTTTAAAGATATTGATTGCTTAGAAATACCTTGTGTAAAAAAAGAAGTTGAACATGCATGGCATCTTTATGTTTTACGCTTGAGGTTGGAAATGCTGAAAATTGACCGGAACAGTTTTATCGAAGAGCTTAAGAATCGGAATATAGGTACATCTGTTCATTTCATACCAATACATCTTCATCCATATTACAAAAACAAGTATGGTTTTAAAGAAAATGACTTTCCAGTAACTTATAATAATTATTTGAGGTTGCTCTCTTTACCTTTAAATCCTGGCCTCTCGGATCAGGATGTGGCGGATGTTATTGAGGCCGTGTTAGATGTTATCCGCCTGTATAAAAAATGAGGTGGAGTAAAAGGCTATTTGATATTTTTTGGTCTTTCATAGGGTTAATACTGTTACTGCCCTTATTTATCATTGTAGCTTTCTTAATAAAAATAGAAGATGGAGGGCCTGTATTTTTTAGACAAGAACGGATAGGACTTAACGGGAAAAAATTTAAAATATGGAAATTTAGAACTATGGTAGTTGATGCGGAGAGAAAGGGAAAGCAGATAACAGTATATAATGACCCTAGGATTACCAAAATCGGAAGATTCCTGAGAAAGTACAAAATAGACGAATTGCCGCAGCTTATAAATGTACTGAAAGGCGACATGAGTTTGGTAGGTCCAAGGCCTGAGGTGGAAAAGTATGTAAAATTATACGATGAAGATCAGAAGAAAGTTTTGAATTTTGTACCAGGCATAACAGATCCTGCTTCTCTGGCTTTCAGAAATGAAAATGAGCTACTAAGTTTGGCAGAAGATCCGGAACAATTCTATATAAAAGAGATTATGCCTATGAAAATAATGATGAACTTAGATTATCTTCAAAAGGCCAGTCTCTGGTTTGACTTTATAATAATTGTAAAAACGATATTTGCACCTATTGTTGATAAATTAGATAAAAGCCTTATCAACAATCAACATGCTAAAAATAATAATAATAAAAAAGCGAATTATTTTAATATTTAACACTTTTATTTTAAGTAGGAATCTATTTCTTCATGAAGAAAATAATTACAATGTTAGAAAAATATAATGTTAGAAAAATATGAGGAAAAGATGGTGTCAAAATGTTGTCATTAGGAGCATTTAAAAGGAAACATTTAGCACCTAAGTTTTTATTGCTTTTTATTGATATCCTAATAATAAATATAGCCTGTTATTTTTCTTTTTATTTAAGATTTGACGGGAAAATACCTACACTCTATGCTACAAGATTTCTTCAGTCAACACTTGCTTTGACGGTTATAAATATAATTATATTTGTGATTTTTAATTTATACAATCGTATCTGGAAATTTGCAAGTGTCGGAGAACTTTTATCTATTATTTCAGCAACAACTGTCGGAACCATGGCCGTTTTATTGTATACATTCATGATGAATATTACATTTCCTCGCAGTGTATATATTATATACTGGCTTTTACTTACAGGCTTTATTGGAATTTCCAGACTGGCTTTGAGAGTATCGAAAGATTTTACGGGTTCTATCAGGAATAAAAACGGAAAGAAACGGGTTCTCATAATCGGGGCCGGCAATGCGGGTTCTTTGGTAATTAGAGAATTCAAGCAAAATCCAGAGCTTGAAATGGTTCCAGTTGGAGTCATAGATGACGACAGATCGAAGCACGGATTGAGCATATGTGGCGTAAGAGTGCTAGGCGGAAGGGAGAAGATCCCTTATATTGTGGAAACCAGAAAAGTAGAAGAAATAATCATAGCAATGCCGTCGGTGGACAGGAGAGAAGTGAAAAAAATAGCCGATATTTGCTCTGCTACAAAATGTAAGGTAAAAATTGTGCCAGGCATATATGAGCTGTTGAACGGAAAAGTCGACGTAAAAAAAATAAGAGACATCCGGATAGAAGACCTCTTGGGGAGAGAACCGGTACGTATAAATATGGAAGCGGCTGAGAAATATCTCAAAGGCAAGGCAGTGCTGGTAACCGGTGCGGGAGGTTCCATAGGTTCGGAACTCGTAAGGCAGGTGGCACGGTTCGAGCCGGAGCTACTATTGCTTTTTGATATAAGCGAAAACAACATATTCGAGCTAGAACATCAGTTTAAAACTTATTTTCCAAAACAAAAGTACATACCGATTATAGGGAGTATAAGGGACGAAGCGAAAGTGGAAGCCGTCATGGAAAAATACAGACCCGATGTAGTCTTCCATGCTGCAGCTCATAAACATGTGCCATTAATGGAGCTAAATCCGATAGAGGCTATAAAAAATAACGTATTCGGTACGCTTAATGTGGCCGAAGCTGCTAAAAAATACAAAGTGGAAAGGTTTATATTGATATCCACCGACAAAGCTGTAAATCCCCAGAATGTAATGGGTGCTTCCAAGAGGGTGGCTGAAATAATAATCCAGATGTTGGGAAAAAGCGGCGATACTCGTTTTGCAGCCGTAAGATTCGGAAATGTCCTTGGAAGCGCGGGAAGCGTGATTCCGCTCTTCAAAAAACAGATAGAGGCAGGTGGGCCTGTCACGGTTACTCACCCCGAAGTAACTCGTTATTTCATGACTATACCTGAAGCCGCTCAGCTTGTAATTCAGGCTGGAGCCATGGCTGAAGGCGGCGAGATATTTGTTCTGGATATGGGCGAACCTGTCAAGATACTTGACCTGGCGAAAGAGATGATAAAACTGAGCGGTTTTGAACCGGAGAGGGATATAAAAATTGAATTTATAGGCCTGCGGCCTGGCGAGAAACTGCACGAAGAGCTTTTTTACGATAAGGAAGAAATAAAAAGAACTGAATTTGAAAAGATTTACCTGGCAAAAACTAGTAGTAGCTTTTTGGAGTTTAAAAAGGAGCTTGAGAGCCTTAAAAATATATTTTTGTCTTCAGATCCCGAGATAAAGAAGTTATTTTCAAAATTTGAGGATAAGTTATTTATAAATGAAAATAAGAAAGTGACGGTGTTATAATCATAAGTTGAACAAATTAACTACTAAAAATGATTGTAGATGATGACAGGTGATATTATTCAGGTTAAAAATGTAAGGGGAAATAGTATCTTACGAGGCAATAAATAGGATACTTTTAATCTGGCCGAGGAGAATATAGAGGTGTCACCATTGCAAAAAACCGCCTTTATATTAATGATAATCTCCATTCTATCCAAATTTCTTGGTTTTGCAAGGGAAACGGTGCTGTCGTATTTTTACGGGGCGTCGAATATAAGCGATACTTATTTGATATCCCTTACCATCCCTGCGGTGGTTTTTTCTTTTTTAGGCGGTGCACTTGGGACAAGCTATATTCCTTTAATGGGAAGTATTATTAAGGAAAAAGGGGAAAGGGAGTCTTTAAGGTTTACGAATAACATTGTAAATTTTGTTATATTAATTGCTACGGTTTTGGTATTGTTTGTTTTATCCTTTACCGAGCCGGTTGTAAAGCTTTTTGCCTCGGGTTTCAAAGAGGAAACTTTTAAGATGGCAATAGCTTTTACAAGGATAGCTGTATTCGGGGTTTATTTTACCGGGCTTACATATATTTTCAGCAGTTTTTTGCAGATTAAAGGCAATTTTATAATCCCTGCCCTTGTGGGATTTCCTTACAGTATATTAGTTATTTTATCTATTATTTTGAGTAGAAAATTAAATTATTTATATATCTTATCCTTCGGAAGTGTCCTTGCCATTGCTTCACAGTTTCTATTGGTATTTATTTTTCATTGAAAAAGGGTTTTTTATATAGATTTTTTTTGGATTTTAATAATGAATATTTAAAAAAGATAATAAACCTTGCCTTACCGGTGATGCTTGGTACATCGGTAGGCCAGTTAAATGTGTTAATAGACAGGACCATTGCATCGGGAATAGTGGTGGGTGGTATTTCGGCTTTGAATTATGCCAACAGGTTGAACGGCTTTATACAGGATATTTTTGCAAATTCCATTTCTACTGTAATGTACCCTTTGATTACGAAGATGGCGGTATTGGAGGATGTAAAGGGGTTTAAGAGGGTTATAGGGGAGAATATAAATTTGATAAATGTTTTCCTGGTACCTGCCACCGTCGGGCTTTTTATTTTTTCCGTTCCCATAACAAAGCTTGTTTACGGCAGGGGAGCCTTTGATGGAAGGGCATTGGTTTTAACCTCCGGGGCATTGCTTTTTTACTCTTTGGGGATGACCGGGGTTGGTGCAGGGACCATTCTTTCCAGGGCTTTTTATTCCCTGCAGGATACGAGGACCCCGATGATAAATTCGGTATATGCGGTGATTTTGAATATAATATTAAATATTACCCTTTCTAAGTTTATGGGGATAAGCGGTATAGCCTTTGCTACGAGTATTTCCAATCTTTTTTGCACCGGGCTTTTGTTTTTAAGTTTGAAAAAGAAGATAGGTCCTTACGGAATGAAGGATATGGTATATACTTTTTTAAAGGTGGTTTTTACTTCCTTAGTTATGGGGGTAATTGCAAGGTTATTTTATATAAAATTTTACGTTATGCTGGGCGGGGTTTTTTCGCTTTTATCTTCCATTTTTGTCGGGGCGGCTGTGTATTTTATAATTATCCTTTTTATGAGGATAAAAGAGATAGATTTTATCTTATCAAAGGTGAGGGGGTATTTTAGGTGAAGATAAAAAAAGCGGTTATTCCTGCTGCGGGGCTTGGGACGAGGTTTTTGCCTGCAACCAAGGCTCAACCAAAGGAGATGCTTCCTATCATAGACAAGCCTACGATACAGTATATTGTGGAGGAAGCGGTAAATTCGGAGATTGAAGAGATATTGATAATAACAGGGAGAAATAAGAGGGCAATTGAGGACCACTTTGACAAAAATGTGGAGCTTGAGCTGGAATTAAAGAAAAAGGGAAACGGCGAGCTTTTAAAAATCGTTGAAGATATATCAAACCTTGCGGATATCCACTACATAAGGCAAAAGGAGCCGAAAGGGTTAGGACATGCGGTTTACTGTGCAAAAACCTTTGTAGGAAATGAACCCTTTGCGGTGCTTTTGGGTGATGATGTCATAGATTCAGAAGTGCCCGTATTAAAGCAGATGATTAAGGTCTATGAAAAATATAACTGCAGCATTATAGGGGTGCAGGAGGTAAAAAGGGAAGATGCGCCAAAATACGGGATAATAGATGCAAAGCCCATAGATGAAAGGATTTACAAAGTAGAAAATTTGGTGGAAAAGCCTTCCATAGAGGAAGCGCCTTCGAATCTGGCGATACTGGGAAGGTATATTATAACCCCAAAGATTTTCGAGATCCTCGAAAATACCAAGCCCGGCAGGGGCGGGGAGATACAGCTAACCGATGCCCTAAAGGGGCTTTTGGACTATGAGGTTATTTACGCTTACAATTTTGAAGGCAAAAGATACGATGTGGGGGATAAGATGGGATACCTTGCGGCAACGGTGGAGTTTGCATTAAAAAGAGAGGATTTAAACGGGGAATTCAGGAATTATTTAATTAATCTTATTTGTAAAAAATAGCTCGCTTTTAAAGCGGGCTAAAAAAATTGAACTAAATTTCAGACAAATTATGAATATATACAATTAAATACGAAAAATTTACTTACAAGAAGTGATAGTTAAAAAAATTTTATGATATAATATTCTTGAAAGGGGTTTAATTATGGAAAAAGAAAACGAAAGAAGTTATTATGCAAATTTAGCTCAAATTGAACTTGGATATTATGATATAAGGATATCTTTTGGCGAAAAGAAAAAAAGAAATCCAGAAATTACAGATGAAGATATAGACGTTAGAATTATTATGAGTCCACAGCATGCAAAAGAATTTGCTAATTTATTGATGCAAAATATAAAACAATACGAAGAAATTTTTGGAGAAATAAAAATTCCTTTATATGATGGTAAAAACAAAAGTAACAATTAATTTTTATAAGAATATTTTATTTATGTGAGGGTAAAATATTTATGAATGATTCAGAGGTAATTTTTACTACATACGATCCATTGAATAGACAGATAATATTAAAAAGCGATACATGGCGTAACCATATTAGCAAACATAGTGAAGTAAAACCTGATGATATTAAGAAGAATATAGAAAAACCGGTTTATATAATAAACAATGTTAAGCCTGTAGAAAACGGAAGTCCCCAGCTGAAGGTGGATGAAACACGACAAGATTATATAGGATTATATAAAAATACTCAAACTCAGCGTCTGTATATAATGAAAACTATAGTTGAATTTAACTTAACCGACAGAGGAGAAGTTGTTACAAATTATATTTTAAGAAAAGCAAGTGAAATCAAATTAGATGGTGGTGTAGTTTATGATATGTACAAAAGTAAAAATTCCTAAAGAAGCTATTGTTTATGATTATGACAACAATTATGATATATTAAATATATATATTGATAAACCTATTCCTGCAGTTGCTGAAGAAATATATCCGGGTGTGTATCTTTTTATAGATGATCCTACTGATACTGTAATTGGAGCTTCAATATTGGATTACAGTAAGCGTGATAAAGAATATATACGAAAGATATTACCTTTTGATATTGATTTTAATTATATTAATTCTAAAATAATAAAATAAATATTAACAATGATATATAAGAAGCTGCGCAATATAATATGCGTATCTTTTTTGTATACAATATAAGTGAAATAGGGGAAAAGATAGGATCCGGTGGAGTTTGCGCTAAAAAGAGAGGATTTAAACGGGGAATTCAGGGATTATTTGATCAATCTTATTTGTAAAAAATAGCCCGCTTACGCGGGCTATTTTTCATATAGTTTTAAAAACTCATCGGGAGTTATTGCTTTATTGGTTAGTTTTAAAAATCTTTCATCTCTTGTTACTATATAATCGGCTTTTATTTTTTTTGCACACTGTAACTGAAGTGCATCTTCAAGGTCATTGAACTCTGAAAATCTAAGAGCTTTTTCTATGTCTTTTTTTGCAATGCTTACCGGCTTTGCAATTTCCATTAAGGTGTTTATTGCTTCTAAACAAATTTCATGAGAGAGTTCTTTTCTTAAAAAGTAATAAATATCGGTAATGGCAAAAGAGGCTATGAAAGCCTCTATTTTTTCTTCTTCGGATAATTTAAAAATTTTATAGGCTGCCTCATCGAAAGGCTTTCTTTTTAACAGAAGGTCGAGGACTACATTTGTGTCAATCATTATTTTCATATTTTTTTATCCTTTCATTTCGGATCTGCTTTATAGTGAGATCTTTATCTTTGAAATTTTTTAGGAGTCCATATAAAAAATCGGTTTTATTTTTTTGATTTATTGGGATGAGTTTGGCTATTTCTTTGCCATTTTTGGTGATTATAATAGGTTCTTTTTCGACAAGCTTCAAATACTTACCTGCTCGCATTTTAAATTCAGATGAGGTTACTCTCATCAATCACACCTCCAATTTTGACTAATATTATTATATGCAAATTGACTGTTTTTATCAATATTATAATAACCATTACATATAATCTGATTTATACTATTTTATTTTCGTTAAAATTGATTATAATTAACGTGATTTACGGTAATTAGTTAGAAAGATATATCTTTGCTTTAATTTATCAAATATAATAAATATATCTACTATGAGTAAGGAGCTTGACAATATACCTTCAGCAACTTTATCTAATTATATAGGGTATTTAGAAAGAGCGAATCTTATATATATTAGTTATCCGGTTAGCCTTGACGGAAAGCAAATATTAAAAGCAAAACCAAAAATTTATATTGCTGACGCTGCGATAAGAAGCGCAGTTTTAATGCTTGATAATGTGCTGTTTGAACCGGAAGAGATGGGAATAATGGTTGAAACCACGGTTTATAAGCACTTAGTTTCTTATTATAACCGAGTAAGGGCGAAGATTGGATATTATAGAAAGACAGGGGGCACTCAAAAGGAAGTGGATGCCGTTGTCGAGCTTCCCCAGGGGAAGGTTCTTTTTGAGGTGAAATATAGAGAAAATCCCGTGATTAAGGAAAGCGATGCGATTATAGAAATGTCTAAGAATAGTAGTGAAGTAGTCGGTTCATTTATAATTACCAAAAAGGCGGAAGATTACGGAAAGTTACCTGTAGACGCAAAAGTCCCAGTTATGCGCATACCTGCTTTTGCATTTTTATATATTTTGGGTTATTTGGAAAAAATAAAGTTTGCGTGTAATTAGTTTTGTAGTTTCTCCTAAAGGAGCGTATCCAATATGGGCATAAGTGTCTTGTCAAGTCTGACTATTTTTTTGATTTTAGTTTAAAGCAGGCTTTTTATGATAAAAGGGCTATTTTTCAGCCCGCTTTGGCGGCTTTTAAACTATCTTACATCATAGCTTTCAGATATGATAAAATATTAAATATAATTTTACTTTATATAAAGGTGGATATTATGTTTAAGCCAAAAATAAAGATTCTCAATATTTATGTAATTTTATTTATATTTTTAATTTCTGTATTAATATGGCAGATACTGAAGATAACAGGTGGGGAATATAACAATTTAAGTGTGGAAGAAAGAAATTATTTAAAGAATAAAGGGAAAATAATTTACGGAGCTGACATAAATGCTCCGCCTCTTAGGTTCCTTGATAAGGAGGACGGACAGTATAAAGGTCTTGTTTTGGACTATCTTCACGCTTTGTCATTGGAACTTGGTGTAAATATAGAGACCAAGCCTTTTGTCTGGGCAACTGCACTGGAAAAATTGTCTGAGGGCGAAACGGATTTATGTGATATGTTTGAGAGCCTGGAACGAGCTAAAAAGTACCTTTTTACGAAACCCATATATAATTTAAGGGGTACCGTTGCGGTATTGAGAAATTCTAATATAAATGATTTAAAAGATATTGAAGGAAAGAAAATAGCCCTCCAAAAAGGAGATTATACTAATGAATACTTTAATCAGAATTTTAAAGATGCAAAGATTGTTTTTGTTAATGATTTAAGCGAAGCCTTGAATTTGCTTATTAATAATAAGGTTGAAGTGGTTGCTGGGGACGAACCCGTTTTACTTTATTTTATAAATAAAATGAAGCTTTCTGGTTATGTTGAAATTTTGGAGACTCCCTTATACGAGAAACCCGTGGTTTTTGCAGTGCCGAAAAATAGCCCGGAATTGGTCTCCATTTTAAACAAGGGTATAGAAAAAATAAATCAGAAAAATGTTTTGGAAAAGATACAGCAAAAATGGTTCGGGCTTTCCACAACCATTATAATTAGAAAAGACTTAAACAGCCGACTAAAAAACTTCATTTTACTTTTAATTTTATTTTTTGCAATAATAATTTTATTTTTGGGTTTATTAAATTATTCCCTAAAAAAAGAGGTAGAAATTCGAACAAAAGAAATTGAAGATGGCAAGAATCAGTTGAAGACTATCATAGATGGTATAGAGCAAATGCTTTTTGTAGTTGACGAGGATTTAAGTATAAAAGAAGGGAATAAAAAATTTAAAGAATATGTTTTATCTAATTTTTCTTGCTCCAATTTTGATAATATAAAACTGTGTGATGCACTTTCACTTTTCTGTAAAAAAAATTGTGATAGCTGTATTTTTATGGCGGCTATTAATGAGCCTATAAAAAATCATGAAATTAAGGTAGGGGATTATATCTATCTTTTAAATACCTATTTTCTTAAAGAAAACTTGGACAAGAAGAAAATTTTATTTATTATCGATGATATTACTTTAAGGAGATTAAATGAAATACAACTTTTACAGGCAAACAAGATGATGGCTGTTGGGCAACTGGCAGCGGGAGTAGCGCATGAGATAAGAAATCCTTTGGGTATAATCCGTACTTATTCATATATACTTGAACAGTCAATTTTTAATAAAGAAATATTTGAGAAAGCTTTAGAAGAGATAAATAAAGCTGTTCAAAGGGCAGATAGGATTGTAAACAATTTATTAAACTTTTCCCGTATTTCTGGAGAAAATTGTGAATTTGTAAATTTGGAAAAATTTATCAGGGATATCCTTGAAGTTCTTAATACTTATATAAAAAGAAATAACATTAATGTAGAAATTACTACCGAAACAAAACATGAATATTTAACGAACCCCGACAGCTTAAATCATATATTGACCAATATTATCAAGAATGCTTTAGATGCAATGAGCGATAAGGGAGGGACAATAAGTATCGCAATTAAGGAGGTAGATAATGGATTTAAAGTTTACGTCAAAGATACAGGTAAAGGGATCAAAAAAGAGCATATGGAACATATTTTTAACCCTTTTTTCACTACCAAATCTCCAGGAAAAGGGACTGGGCTTGGGCTTTTTATTACTTATACTGAAATTAAAAAATTGAACGGTAGTATCAATATAAAAAGCGAAGAGAATATAGGGACTGAAGTGGAAATATTTATACCGGCAAAAGGAAGGGAAATAAGAAATGGAATTTAAAGTGCTTATAGTTGATGATGAAAAGGAATTCGTAGAGGTATATACCTTGCTGTTAAAGCAAAAGGGTTATAAAGTGAAGGGTGTAACTTCTCCGATTGAAGCTATTGATATTTTAAATGATGAGTATTATCCTCTGGTAATGGTGGATTTGGTTATGCCGGAAATGGATGGCATTGAATTTCTGAAAAAGGTAAAATCCCGGTTTGGGAATAGTGTGGAGGTAATAATCGTAACTGGATTCGGTACAATCGAAAATGCCGTTAACGCAATAAAACTGGGGGCCTTTTCGTATTATATTAAAAGTTCAAACCCCGAGTCGTTAATTTCAGAAATAGAAAAGGCAAAAAGAATATTTGAATTGAAGGAAGAAAATTTTACCCTTAAAAGCGGGCTTTCGTCGGAAGATGTTTTTTTAAATACATCCAATCCCAAAATGAAGGAAATTTTTAATATTATAGAAAAAGTGGCAAAGAGCGACTGCAGTGTTTTAATTACGGGAGAATCGGGCACTGGAAAAGAAGTTATAGCAAAGTATATTCACAAGAATAGCAAGAGGAGCGTAATGCCCTTTGTTGCTATTAACTGCAAGGCGTATCCTGTAACTCTTTTAGAATCCGAACTTTTTGGCTATGAAAAAGGGGCTTTTACAGGTGCTTTAACATGTAAAGCAGGCAAAATTGAGGAGGCTGATGGTGGTACTCTTTTTATTGACGAGATAGGTGAAATAGATCAGGAAATTCAGGTGAAATTGTTAAGGGTTCTTGAGACCAGGAAGGTTGAAAGATTAGGCACGAATAAGGTGAAAGAGATTGATTTCAGGCTAATTTCAGCTACCAATAAGGATTTAGAGAAAGCTATAGAGAAGGGAGACTTCAGGATAGACTTTTATTATCGAATAAGCACTGTTGTTATTAATCTACCTTCATTAAGAGAGCGAAGGGAAGATATCCCTGATTTAATAAATTTTTTTACGGAAAAATTTTCAAAAAAAATGAATAAGGTGTTGGAATTCAGCAGTGACGCAATTAACCTTCTGATGAACTATGATTACCCGGGGAATATAAGGGAATTGAAGAATCTTATTGAAAGGATTTTTGTGCTGTGTGATAGATATGTTTCAAAAGATGATATAATAAGGTGTATACCGGGGAAGGACGGAAAGATAGTAAATACATCAAAAAAATGCGAAATTTTGACTTTCGAAGAGGCTAAGGAAAATTTCGAAAGGGAGTATTTCAAAAGGCTTTATGAATACGCAAAGGGAAACCTCAGCACTATCGCCAAACTTTCTGGATTGAGCAGGAGGCAGGTATTCAATAAGATAAAAAAGTATTCTTTAAAATAAAACTATGAAATAAATTTCCAATGATATGAAATATATTTCCTATTCAATCAATTTAAAATTACCTTGAAACCGCAATTTTTGCGGTTTTTATTTTTGGCATAATTATTGCTTAATTGGATTTAACAAAAATTAAATAAAAGGAGGGACTAAAAATTGTCTAACGGGTCAAAAAAACTGGAATTTTATGGTGGTGAGTGGGTCTCTTTTCTTCCCTTTGCCGTTTTTATCGCATTAATTATTCTAACAACCTTTGTTTTTGGTTCGATTTCCGATGGTGCTCTATGGGTTCCTGCTTTCACAGCATTAGTGGTAGCGTTTTTCTTTGCAAAGGACAAGTTTCTTTATGCCGAGACAATAATTAACGGTATGGCAAGCAAAGAAGCAATAATTCCTGTTGTGTGCTGGATTTTTGCTGGTGTGTTTTCAAGGATACTTAGAGCCTCCGGTTTGGCGGCTGGAATTGCAGGCCTTGCTGCTTCAATGGGTATCGGCGGTACACTTTTTATAGTTATATCCTTTATAGCTTCTGCTTTGTTTGCAACAGCATCCGGTACCGGATTTGGTACTATAGCGGCAGGAATGGGAGTGCTCTATCCTGCAGGAATTGCTCTTGGAGCGCATCCGGGCCTGTTGGCCGGAGCAATAGTTTCCGGTGGAGCTTTTGGTGACAACTTAGCTCCCGTTTCTGATACAACAATATGTTCGGCAACATCCCAGGGAGTCGATGTTCCTGGCGTGGTGCGCTCGCGTTTTAAATATGCTGCTGCAGCAGCAATCTTAACAATAATAGGTATTATTATAATCGGTATGGGATATTCCGGGCAAGGACAGGTCGGAGCGGTTCAGAACATTTCATATAATCCCAACACTTTATTCATGCTTATCCCCGTTGCGATAACGGTGTGGATTGCAATAAAAACAGGAGATATTATAATTGCTACTACTATAGGTTCGGTTATTGCGGGGGCTACAGCAGTTGCCGCAGGATTAATTGATTTTATACAAATTGACCCGGGGCAAGATGTAGTTAAAGATGCTCTTATAAAGGTTACAGGCTCCGGTCTTGACAGAACTGTGGGCGGTGTTATCTATACCGGTATTAACAGCATGATTCAGGTTAGCATACTTGCACTTTTGCTCTTTGGTTCCATAGCCATTATGAGAGCAGGTCATGGTGATGTAAAACTTCTAAATGCCCTTGAAAAGGTAGCAAAAGGACCGATTGGCACTGAAATAGTTATATCAATAATGGTGATTATACTGTCTTCACTTATGGGACTTAACGCACCGGCCATACTTGCAGTAGGTGCATCTTTTGCTAAACCTCTTTCACAAAAATATGGTATAAGTCCTTATAGAACGGCAAACCTTCTTGATGCTACCTCCTGTACACTGGTTTACTCGTTGCCGTGGACGCCGGCTGTTATATTTACAATAGGATTTGCAAGGGATAGTGCACATCCTCTTGCAGCGTTAGATGTAACTCCGTATGTGTTGTACGCCTATGCAATGTTAGCTGTAATGTTTATAAGTATAATTTTTGGAATAGGAAGATACGATAATATGGAAAAAGCAAAGGGAAATAAAGCAATTAAAACAGCTTAAGACGGGAAAACTCTCCTCTATTTTGCGGGGAGAGTTTTTCTGATAAATTTTGCAAAGGGGGTAAAAGAATTGGAGGCTAAAAAAGGAATGTGGGTAGAAATAGAAAATACTGTTTTGACACCTGAGGAGAGGGCACCTCATCTGCCGGAAGATACAAAGAGGGTTCCATTGAAAATGTGGGTCAGGGGATTTTTGATTAACGAACAAGCTAAAATTGGCGATGAAGTGATGATAAAAACTTTGACGGATAGGGTTGTAAAAGGAACCCTTGTCGAGGTAAATCCAAGGCATATTCATGATTTTGGAAATTGTGTAGAAGAGCTTTTGATCTCGGGATACAATGTAAAAAAAGAGCTTTTAGAGGTTGTGAAGGGGGCAGGGGATAATGAATAAATCCTATCAAGCGGTTATGGGCAGAAAAAATGAGATAATGAAAAAATCTGTAGGTATAGATTACAAAGTATTAGAGTATGGAAGACTTTCCTTTGACTACGAAGGGCTAATGAAAAATGTTCCTTACGATCTCGAAGAGATTGCAAAAATTCAATCGGAAACCAAGGTTGGTAAAACACCGCTTTTCGAACTGAAAAATTTAACCGCTCTTGTGAGAAAATATGCTCCCAAAGGTAAGGGTGCAAGGATTTTTATAAAAGATGAAGCGGCAAACTGTTCGGGATCTTTTAAGGACAGGAGAGCGTCCTTATCCGTATACCATGCTAAAAAGATAGGTTTTAAAGGTGTTATAGCTGCAACTTCGGGAAATTACGGTGCTGCTGTAGCAGCTCAGGCTGCCCAGAGGGGAATAAAATGTATAGTTGTGCAAGAGGTATACGATTCTAGGAAAGTTGGGCAGCCGGAAATCCTTGAGAAGGCGAGAAAATGTGAGGCATATGGTGCCGAAGTTGTTCAGCTTACTGTAGGGCCCGAGCTTTTTTATGTATTCTTGACCCTTCTTGAAGAAACCGGGTATTTTAACGCTTCCCTATATACCCCTTACAGTATAGCAGGTATTGAAACCTTAGGTTACGAGGTTGTTGCTGAGATTAAGGAAAGGGAAGGGAAATTTCCCGATGCGGTAGTGATCACGCATGCGGGTGGAGGAAATGTAACGGGGACGGCAAGGGGTGTATTAAAAGCAGGAGCGAAGGATACTAAGATTATAGGAGCTTCTGTGGATTTGACCGGTCTTCATATGGCATCCGATAATGATTTTAATAAAAAGTCATTTACTACCGGGCATACGGGATTTGGCGTGCCTTTTGCCGTTTGGCCCGATAGGTCTGATGTGCCGAGAAATGCGGCAAGGCCTTTAAGGTACCTTGATAGATATGTTACAGTAACTCAAGGAGAGGTATTTTATACTACTGAACTTTTAGCTCAACTGGAGGGGCTGGAAAGAGGGCCTGCTGGCAATACTTCGCTTGCTGCGGCAATTGCCTTGGCAAAAGAAATGGATGAAGATCAAATTATCGTAGTGCAGGAGACCGAATATACAGGAGCGGGGAAGCACCCCCTTGCGCAGCTTAGTTTTGCAAGAAAAAACGGGATTGAAGTAAAAATCGGAAACCCTGAAGAAAACATCCCGGGAAAGACGATAGTAATACCCGAGAACTTGGGGCAGATGGGGTATAAGGAAATCGACCTTGATGATCTCAGGAAATCCTATATAAAAAATGCAGTGAATACTTATAATGTAAAGGAAGTAGAAGAAGTAGACGTGGAATTTTTGGCTGAGGATATAAAGTGGACAAAAGAAAATGTTGCAAAAACATTAAACGAATTTGGAGTGAAAGTAATGTAAAAATAAGCCCGCTATTGCGGGCTTATTTTCATTTAAAGCACTATTCCTAAAATAATGTAAAAAATCGATGCTAAACCTGCAGCTGTTAACGCATAAGGTAATTGAGTTTTTACGTGATCAATATGATCAGAACCAGCTGCTAAAGATGATAATATAGTGGTGTCAGATAGTGGCGAGCAGTGATCTCCAAAACAACCTCCTCCTACAACTGCTGCAATAGTTGCGTATACTAAATTTGTAGCAACACCACCTGTTAGCTGAAATGCTAAAGGCAATGCTATTGGAGTTATAATTGCATATGTTCCCCAGGAAGTGCCTGTGAAAAATGATATAAATGCAGATACTAAAAATGTCAGGAAAAGTAATAAAGTAGGAGAGATCCAATTCTGGGTAATAGATATTACATATTGAGCGGTTCCCAGTTGCTTACTAATGCTATTTATACAGTAAGCTAATGCTAATATAAGTATTGCTGATAAAACACCTTTTATGCCGTTTAAAGCAGTTTCCATTAGTTCTGAGAGGGAACCCATTTTTTGAAAATACATCACAATAAATTCAAAAAAGGCAGCGGTAATAAATCCTTCTAAAGTTTTAGCAGAACCTAACAGTATATAAGAACCAATAGTTACAGTTATTATAATAAGGGCAGGAGCAAAAAAGTTCCAAAATAGACTGGGCTTTATATTTTCCTTCGGTTGAATATCATTGAGTTCACGCCCTATCAATGGTTTTGCATTATCTCCAATTACCTTTCCAGTTTCTAAGGCTCTTTTTTCCGCAGCTTTCATGGGCCCGAATTCAGGTATGATACCTAAGGCGATTAATCCTACCATAGCTACAGATAAAATTCCGTAAAAGTTATAAGGGATCATTTTTATAACTGCGTTCATGGCGACGTTTTTATCTACAAATGTGCCTATTCCCACTAAAAGCCCTGCAATATATACACCCCATGAAGAAAATGGGATTATCGTGCAAACAGGAGCCGAAGTAGAGTCGCAAATATAAGCAAGTTTTTCCCTGGATACCCTTGCTTTATCGGTAATATTTCTCATAACAGTTCCGACAAATAATGGGCTGAAGTAATCACTGAAAAATATAAAAATTCCCAATAACCATGCTATAATTTGAGCGGTACGAGCTTTAATTTCTTTTACTGAAAGGACTTTTGTAAAAGCCTGAGTTGCACCTGATTTTTGAAAGAACGCTATTATTATTCCTACAAACACTTCTATACTCAAGACCCAAATAAAATCGGCATTACCCAGTGCTTTTTGCAATAATCCTGAAAAACCAAAAATTACATTTTGACCGGTGATTAATATACCTGCCAAACAACCTATTAATAGCGAAAATATCGCATCTCTTGTAATAAACGCAAGAATAACTGCAAATAGAGCCGGTGCTAAAGAAACTATTCCATAATTTACAGGTGGATTCATTAAAATACCTCCTTTAATAAATTTTGTTAGTTAAAATAATGCAATAAATATACCAAATATGAAAAATTCTAAATACAAGGCAAAATTATTACAAAAGAATTTTTCAATAAAAAAATCGCCGGAAATCCGGCAAATTAAATTTTTATTTTATATTTTTCAATTTTATATTGTAAAGTAGTACGAGGTATCTTTAATAACTTGGCTGCCTTGGAAACGTTTCCTCCAGATTTTAAAAGGGCAGAACTTATTATATTTTGCTCATATTGTTCTAAAGCTTTCTTTAATGGGATAATATCAGTAGAAGGTAATTCCTGATGAATGGATGATGAATCTTCACTTAAATATAATGGAAGGTGTTCAATTTCAATAGTATTGCCTTCTACAATATTCATAGCAGCTTCTATGACATGTTCTAATTCTCTTACATTTCCTGGCCAGTGATAAGATTTAAAAAGTTCTTGTACTTTTTTATTTAAAGAAGTAACGGATTTGTTCAAAATTTTGTTATATTTTTCTATAAAATGCTCTGCAAGAATGAAAATATCCTCGGGTCTTTCTCTTAACGGGGGTATTTTTATGTTTATTGTATTTAAACGGTATAAGAGATCCTCTCTTATCTCACCCCTTTTTATAATTTCTTTTGGTTCTTTATTTATTGATGCTATAATTCTCACATCTATCTTGACTGGAGAAGTTCCTCCTAAGGGTAAAACGGCTTTATCTTCTAATACTCTAAGAAGCTTAGCTTGAAGATTAATAGGCATGGAGTTTATTTCATCTAAATAAATAGTACCTCCATTGGCTATTTCAAAAAGTCCTTTTCTATTTTCTGCCCCGGTAAAAGCTCCTTTTATTGTACCAAATAGTATTCCTTCAAGTAAACTTTCCGGTAAAGCGGCACAGTTAACAGCTACAAAAGGGTAATTTTTACGGATGCTTTCATTATGTATTGCCTGGGCAAAAAGTTCTTTCCCTGTGCCGGTTTCACCATATATTAATACCGATGAAATACTGAAAGAAATCTTTTTTACAATTTCCTTAAGTTTTTTTATCTTATGATTTATTGATATTATATCGTTTAAAGTATAGTTTGCAATATATTTATCAGAAATTGGAATTACTTTTATATTACTTGAAGCTTTTTTCTCGTTTATGCCTTTACTAATTTTATCTTCAATATGGGTTAAATCTTTTGCTACTTCTACAGCGCCGATTATTTTACCCCTTGAAATAATAGGAAAAGTTAAATTGGTAACAGTAATTTTTTTTCCTGTAAAGCTCCATACAGTTTGATTTTCACAATAAATAGTTTCTCCTTTATTTAGTGCCTGCAAAAGAGTACTTGTTTCGGGAGTTAATGAAGGGAAAACTTCTAAGATGTTTTTATTAATATATAAATTATTTTCAATTTCATTTTCTTTGGGGGTAAATCTGGGATTATATCTTAATTGTACTATAATTTTTCCAGTATTATCTACTATGGTAATTGAATCAATATAATTAAATCTTTCTTTAAGTAAAGGCAGGTCTTTTAAATCTTCTCCCATAGAATTTTTATATCCTCCTTTATCTTTAATTACAGAATTTAGTCAATTATGACTGATTTTCGGCAATATATTATTGTAATTAAAAATTTTGATATTTCTTAATAAAATTATATATTCAGTAGCAATATATTTCAAATATTTTAAAGTTTTTATGGCAAGAAATTTGCTTTAATAATTTCTAAAAAAAATATAGGAGGGTTAACATGAAAATAGGCATTCTCGGTACAGGTAACGGTGGGACTGCATTGGCGGCAGAAATTTCTCAAAAAGGCTATGAAGTGATTATCGGCGATTTGCCTGATTTTCAAGAAAATATTAATTTTATAAAAAGACAGGGCGGGGTATATTTTTTACATAATGATAGAAAAGAATTTAAAGAAGTTAAAGCAGTGGAAAATTTGGGCGATGTATTTGATAATACGGAAATAGTTTTTATTTCTGCTCCAGCATATGGAATAAAAAGAATTGCCCGGGAAAGTAGAAGTTATATAAAAAAAGGTCATAAAATAATACTTATACCCGGTTCGGTGGGAGGAGCTTTGGAATTCAAAAAAGAGTTAGGGATTGATTATTTAGATGAGGAAATTATTGTTGCAGAAACCAGTACCCTGCCGTATGCTGCAAGATTAATTGAAAAGGGGTTTGTTGCTGTATATCTTTATGTGAAAAGATTCATGATAGCTGCTTTACCTTCAACAAATAATAAAAAAATTGTTGATTTTATAAAAACTATTTGGCCTGTAGCTTTAGAAGGCAAAAATGTCCTAGAAACAAGTCTATCTTGTGGAAATCCTGTAATTCATCCTCCTATAACTTTATTGAATACCGGTTTAATTGAAAGAACCAAGGGAAATTTTAAATTTTATGCAGAAGGTGTGACAAAAGGCGTGGGTAATTTGATAAAAGCTTTAGACGAAGAAAGATTATCTTTGGGGAAAGCTTTGAATATTGATCTTCTAAGTGAACCTGAACAAGGGGTAAAGCAAGGCTATATGGAAAAAGCGGATTATTGGGAAGGTTATAGTGAAAGTTTAGTATTTAAAAATATCATGGCCCCACCCTCTTTGAATTATAGATTTATAACTGAAGACGTAGCTTACGGATTGGTATTTTGGTCATCGTTAGGGAAACTTTTAGGGATAGAAACGCCTGTAATTGATGCAGTAATAAAAATTGCTTCGGTAGTTGTCGGTAAGAATTTAAGGCAAGAAGGGACTAGAACTGTAGAGTCCTTAGGATTGACAAAGGAACTTATTAAAAGATTATAAACGTTAGGAGGATGATTAATGAAAAATGATGTTTTATTATTAGGCTTAGGGATGCAAGGAAAAGCAGCTTTATATGATCTTTCAAAAAGTGAATATGTAAATAACATTATTGTCGTTGATTCTAATCCAAAAATAGAGGAAGAACTTAAAAAATACAATTCTGATAAAGTTAAGGGATTTGTGATAGATATTGTTAATCAAAGAGATAAAATTGTTTCTCTAATGAAAAATGTTGATGTAGTAGTGGATTTATTACCCTCAAAGTTTACTTTTGAAATAGCAAAGATTGCGGCAGAAGTTGGAGTTAATCTTGTTAGTGCTATGTATTTTAATGATCCTGCAGAAGAAGACCCCGCAAGGATAAAAGAAAGGGAAACAGCATTAAAAGAATTAGATAAAATTGCTCAACAGAAAGATATAATACTCCTTTCGGAATTTGGATTGGATCCAGGTCTTGATTTAATTTTAGGGAAAAAGGCAATAAGTGAATTTGATGAGGTTCATGATTTTTATTCTTATGGGGCAGGCTTTCCCGAATTTTCAGCTGCAAATAATCCTTTGAAATATAAGTTTACCTGGTCAATTATAGGTGTTTTACTGTCCTATAATCGCCCTGCTACAATAATAAAAGATGGGAAAGTTATAGAAATACCTGCCAGAGAAATTTTTGAGCAGAAAAATGTACATATATTGGAAATAGAACAGCTTTCTGCGTCGGTTGAATGTTATCCTAACGGGAATTCAGCTCACTATGCAGAGATTATGGGTATAAAAAATACGGTTAAAAATATGGGCAGATTTACCTGTCGTTGGCCGGGGCATGTTGCATTCTGGGAGAAAATGGTCAAATGTGGTTTTTTAAGTAAAGAGCCAATTTCGGTAAGGGACCAAAAAGTTATACCTATAGAATTTTGTGCAGCCCTTCTTGGGAATCAGGAACAATTCCATTATGGACCATCTGAAAGAGACATAGCATTTATTAGGATTGATGTCAAAGGAATTTGTAGAGGAAAAAATAAAAGAGTAATCTATCAAATCATAGATTTTAGAGATATGAATACTGGATTAACTGCGATGTCCAGAACAACTGGATTTACCGCAGCAATTGGTGCTGAATTGATTTTGAAAGGGGATATTACAAAAAAAGGTTTATTAACTCCCCTTGATGTTCCTTTTTCTATAATCGAAAAAGAAGTGACTAAAAGAGGAATAAAAATTGATTATTTTTCTTACTTTGACTAAGAACATAAATAAGCCCGTTTCATCTTCCGAGATACTTGCGAAACTTGCAAAAAGGTAGTAAATGTATTTTAAATATAATGTGATATTAAAAAACTAAAGTAAATCACTGGCCAATGTAACTGTATACTCAATTATTCCTCTGCATAATCCAATAGCAAGCTTAGTTTTGCGGCAAGAACTAAAAACATTCCTTTTAGGGCATAATTAACAGGGTGCCCAACCAAGGCGCCTTGTGGTAAGAAAGATTTTTTGCAAAAAATTGTTTATAAATGGTAAAATCATACTGTAAATATTGTTAAACTGATGATTGGCAATAAATATTACATACCTTCCATGGAAGATTTATAAGCCGGAGAAAACTTATAGGCAGCTTTGATGTGGAACAAATTTATGCTGAAAATCTTTTATTTCAGGCAGGATATTTGACGATTAAAGAAAAGCTTGGGAACGTAGGATTAATAAGATACAGACTCGGTTTTCCAAACCTCGAGGTAAAGTATAGCCTTACAAATCATTTATTGAATTATCTTGTGGAAGATTAATATATTCCACGGGGTAGTGCTTTGGCTAAATTGAAGGAAAAAAGATATTTTGAGAAGTATTTGGGGGAATATGAGGAGATATACCTTATTGGAGTAGAGTTTAGCAAGGATGGTGAGTTTTAATGTGGAAAAAATTAAATGAAAAAAGCCCGCTTTTAAAGCGGGCTTTTAAACTACTTTAAAAAAGTATTAATAATTCCTTTGGCTTTTTCTGAATCTTCTGAGGCGGGTGAATGAAATAAATTTTACTTAATATTTCATCCCAAATTTTCTGAAAAATTATAATTTAAAGTATAGTCCTGTGCATTGACCCATTTAACTTTAAAATGGTAAAATTATACTGATAATAATAATTGGAGTGGATATTATGCCCAATCGAGCAAAAGATTGGTACAAACAGGCTATAAAAGATTTAGAGCATGCAAAATTTTCAAGGGAAAATAAAGATCATGAGTGGGCATGTTTTGCAGCGCATCAGGCAGCAGAAAAAGCTTTAAAAGCCTTGCATTTACATTTAGGGCAGGAGGCATGGGGGCATGTTCTTTCAAGGCTTTTGAAAGATTTACCCGAAAGTATCCCGGTAAGTGAAGAGTTAATAGCAAAGGCAAAGGTGCTTGATAATTTTTATATACCGGAGAGGTATCCTGATAGTCACCCGGAAGGTGCGCCTTTTGAACATTATAGTTTTTTGCAAAGTGGGGAGGCTGTAAAATATGCCGGTGAGATCCCTGAATTCGTCCGTGCTCAAATGGCCCGATGAAAAAAGGGTGGTTAATTCATTAAAGGAATGGGTAGAAGAGATCGCAAAAAGCCAGCGAGATATAAAGAAAGTAGGATATTTTGGTTCTTACTCTCGAGGCGATTGGGGAGTAGGAAGCGATTTGGATGTTATTATAGTAATGAAAAATACTGCAATTCCTTTTGATAAGCGATCAGAAAAGTGGGATTTAAGCAAAATACCTGTTCCGGTTGATTTGCTGATATATACCGAGGACGAAATTGAAAAAATGAAAAACAGCAATGCAAAATTTTATAAAATTGTAGAGGAAGAGGTAAAATGGATATATCCTTTGGTCGAGGCCTCATGCCCACCTTTTTAAATACGATTCCATTTACGGAATCTACCCGGGAACGGTAGATGCCTCTGATGACAGGCTGATTATAGATGGGAAGGAAATTCCGTTTTTCGCCGAAAGGGGCACGGAGAAATTGCCCTGGAAGCAACTTGATGTGGATGTGGTCCTTGAATCCACCGGCAAGATAAAAAATAGAAGAGATGCACGAAAGCATTTGAAAGCCGGCGCAAAAAGGGTGATTATCACAGCTCCGGCGGATGATGCTGACAGGACAATAGTAATGGGAGTGAACGAAAAGGATTTTGACCCTGCAAAAGATTACATAATTTCCAATGCTTCTTGCACCACTAATTGCTTAGCACCCATTGTAAAGGTCCTTGACGAAAATTTTAATATTATCAACGGCTCCATGGTTACAGTTCATTCCTATACCGATTTTGTCAAAAACCCGCATTCTTCTATCGTAGATGGGCTTTCTACAATGGTAATAGACAATAAGCTTGTTAAGGTGGTCGCCTGGTATGATAACGAATACGGCTATACCATGAGGGCGCTGGAACTTGCGCAGTTAGTGGGAAAATACATCGTTGAATGTAAAAATAATGAGGTAATGGTATAATAAATGACAAAAACCGCTTTTAGGATATAAAACCTGAAGGCGGTTTTTTTAATCTTCTTGAAAATTTATATTTTTAAGGTATAATTAAGTTAAACATATATATGTTATAGACATATATATGAAAAAATAAGTGGGGTGAAATTATGTGCGATGAAAAAAGGCACCATGAAAAACGAGGATGTCCCGGCTTCAAACTGGAAAGATTCATGATGCCCTGCCTTTTGCTGTTATTAAAGGAAAGACCTTCCCACGGTTATGAATTGATGGAAAGGCTTTTGGACTTTGGCTTTAACGAATGTATTGACCCCGGTGCGGTATACAGGAACTTAAGGAGGATGGAAAAAGAAGGGCTTATAATCTCCGAATGGGATACTGAAGGCAAGGGCCCTGCCAAAAGACTTTACAAACTTACCGATGAGGGTGAGGAAGTCCTTTTTACCTGGGCTGAACACGTTAAAAGGCAGATAAAACGGATGGAATATTTTTTAAAGCGTTTTGATGAAAATTTCAGAGAAAGAAGGTGAAATATTGTTTACGGTAGTTATGTACATCCTTGCTGTAATATTTCTGATTGTTTCCTTTTTTAAAGACAGGAAAAAAACGAAAATGGCTCTTAAAAAAGCATGGAAATCCTTTGAAAATATTCTGCCCGCCTTTGCGGGAGTGCTCGCTTTAATAGGGCTTGTTATGACTGTGCTTACTCCGGATATCATTTCAAAGATAATTGGCGCCAATACGGGTTTTTTGGGAATGTTTTTAACATCAATTATTGGTTCTATAACCCTGATACCCGGATTTGTTGCCTTTCCCCTCGCTGCTACCCTTCTTCAAAAGGGAGCCGGTGTTATGCAGATAGCGGTGTTTATTTCTACATTAATGATGGTGGGGTTTGTAACATTGCCCCTTGAAATAAGCTATTTCGGGAAAAGGGTTGCATTTTTGAGGAATGTCTTAAGTTATATATTTTCCTTTATAGTAGCATTAATAATAGGGATGGTGGTAAGATGAATTTCATAAAAAAATACGCATTGTTTATATTTATAATGATTATTGATATTTCTATTTTTATCATGGATAAAAAACTCGGTACAAAGATTTTTATAAGCACTAAAAACAACTTTTTAAATATGTTAGCCGTGATACCGCCAATATTCCTTCTTCTGGGTCTTCTCGATACCTGGGTACCCAGAGAGACTATTATAAAACTCCTTGGAGAGGGGTCGGGAATAAAGGGAATAATGCTCAGCATATTCTTAGGCTCCGCTGCCGCAGGTCCTCTTTACGGTGCCTTTCCGGTTGCGGAGGTAATGATGAAAAAGGGTGCAAAGTTTTCCAATATATTGATATTTTTAGGTGCATGGTCAACCCTTAAGATTCCAATGTTTTTATTTGAAATGACTTCTCTAGGTACCAAATTTGCCGTGACAAGATGGATTGTAGATGTGGTGGGGATAATATTAATCGCCGCTTTTATAGATAGGATTATAAGCGATGAGGAAAAAAAGATGATTTATGGGAAATATGAAAATAACAGGCAGGTTTAAAAAGCCTGCCTTTCCTCTTCCTCCATCACTTGCTTAAATACCTCGAAAATTTTCTCGTCAAACTTTTTCCCTACATCTTTTTCCATAATTTTTAGTGCTTCTTCTCTTGAATAAGCTTTTCGGTATGGCCTATCCGTCGTAAGGGCATCGAATACGTCTGCGACTGAAATAATTTTTGATTTAATTGGGATTTCATCGCCTTTTATTCCTCTTGGATATCCTGTGCCGTCAATATTTTCGTGGTGGCAAAGGACTATATTCGCTATTTTTTCAAAGGTTTGGTTTTCTTTTAGTATATGATACCCATAGGTAGGGTGGTATTTTATGATTTCAAATTCTTCTTTTGATAGATTTCCGGGTTTATTTAATATATTTTCAGGAATTATTATTTTTCCTAAATCGTGGAGCAGTGAGGCTATACTTAATGTTTCAATCTGATCTTCGCTGAATCCGAGTTTTTTCCCTATTTTTACTGCTAATTTGCTTACCCTTTCTGCATGCCCTTTTGTATAGGGGTCTTTTAGTTCTACTATTGAAGAAAGCATTTTTATGGTATCTTCGAAATACCTTTTTTCAAGGCTATAAAGTTCTGAAAATTTACTTTTTTGAGCTTCTAATATGTTGAGTTTATCTTTAACTTCATTTGACAAAATTGTTATGACGGTATTTATTCTTTCAAAGGGGTCGGGTATTTTATTTGCAACTTCTTCATTTAAACCGCTACTGCTGTTTAGAGCCAGGTTATTCATAGCGTGTCTTTCTATATTAGCGAAACGTTTGTAAAAATATGAGGAATATTTATATAAAGATAAAAGGGATAATAAGAAAATAAGGATTGTTGCAACTAGGAAAAAATTATAAAAGTCTTTATAAAGTCTTTTTACAGGGGAAAAATCATAGTAGGAAATGAACTTTCCTAAATAATTTCCCTTAATGTCGAAAACAGAAATTTCCCTTTTCAAATAATTATAGAATTCCGGCGAAAAATCTCTTGATTCAGGATAAAAAACCAAAGGTGATGTGAGGTATGAGTTAACCTTTTCAAGAAAATTACTGCTTATTTCCCTGCCTAAAAAGAGGATTCCTGCCGGTGGTTTTCCCAAATCTTTATCATCAAGGATAGGAGATACGGCAAAGGCGAATATTTTATCGGAAATTTTTATAAAACCCGAAATTAATCCGTTATTTATATCCCCATTTCTTTTGCCTTCATAAGATTTTTTTACCACATCCAAAAATTCTTTGTTTGATAGAATTTCTTCAACATGAATTATTGGATAATGACAAAAATAATCAACAACTTTTCCCTCATTATCCAAGGCTATGACCAAAGAAAAATTAAAAGGCTCAAAGGGCAGGTAATCACTGTAGTAATTTTTTATGTAATCCGTATCTTTATTTTCAAAGGCTTCATACATATCATTCCAAACAGCATAGTCTCGTGGCTGCATCGGCTCAAACGCTTAATTCCATTGCCGGTGAGCTTATAAAAAATGTGGAGAAATTTAAGATCTAAACATAAAAAAGGCGGTTTTATCCGCCTTTTTTACGTTTTGTGCGCGCGGCATGCCCGCGACCTTGATGGTGAAAGTCCATTACGGGGGTTTATAGCAACAACCGTTAGCTAAAGGCAAGGGTGTCCATCGCGAGGTGGAATCTGAAGGAAGCCGGAGGCAAAATCCCGGTCCGACGAACAGGAACTGCATATAAGGTAGAAATACCCAAACCTGACGGGGGGAGTTAGACTACTTGGGATACCGACGGTGCTTGACAGGATTATAAGGCAACAACTGTGTGGTGGACATAGACTTAGAAAAATTCTTCGACAGAGTAAACCATAACAAGCTGATGTCATTAGTGGCGAGGAAAGTATTTAGAGTCTGGGATATTGCTAAAAGGGGTAAAAGTTAAGAATGAAGAAGGGACACCGCAGGGAGGGCCATTAAGTCCGCTCTTAGCCAACATAATGCTTGACGAATTAGACAAAGAGCTTTAGAGAAGGGGGCACAAATTCTGCAGGTATGCAGACGACTGCAACATATACGTAAAGAGCAAGAAAGCGGGACAAAGGGTAATGGAGAGCATAACCAGGTATATAGAGCAGGAGCTAAATCTTAAAGTAAACAAGAACAAAAGTGCCGTAGATAGACCAAATAAGAGGAAGTTTTTAAGATTCTCCTTCTACACAAAAGGAGGGGAAGTCAGGAACTTCATACATAAGAAGCAATAATTACCTACCTCCTACTCGATGTGTACTCGGTATGTTTTTGACCTTGGTGGTGAAAGTCCTTATACAAACATCAATAAACTTAACGCCATGACTGCCATTCCGGCAACAAATCCATATATAGAAAGATGGTGTTCGCCGTATTCATGAGCTGATGGGAGTAGTTCGTCAAAAGAAATAAATACCATAATACCTGCTACAATTGCAAAAATTACACCTAATATTAAGTTGTTCATAAATGGCATCAATATTAAATAACAAATTAGGGCTCCTAATGGTTCTGACAGACCGGATAAAAAAGAATAATAGAATGCTTTTTTTCGACTTCCTGTTGCATAATATATAGGCACTGATACAGCTATGCCTTCCGGAATGTTATGTATTGCTATTGCTACAGCGATTGGGATAGCAATTGAAGGTTGTTGAAGTGCTGACATAATTGTTGCAAAGCCTTCTGGAAAGTTATGGATTGCAACAGCTAATGCAGTTAACAGTCCTGTTTTTAGAAGTCTTAAGTTTGCATGGTGATTATTATTAATGTTTTCGAGTTTATACATATCGTGAGGGTTTTTACCACTGGGGACTAATTTATCAATTAATGCAATTAATAGCATTCCTCCAAAAAATGCAATAACTGTTAACCAGGAGCCAGCTTTCATACCGAGTTCTGCTATAAGCGTATCTTTTGCTTCAGAAAATAATTCGATCATTGACACATAAATCATAACACCGGCAGAAAAACCGAGGCTAACAGCTAAGAATTTTGTATTGGTCTTTTTAGTATAAAAAGCCAGAGTACTTCCTATACCTGTACTTAGTCCTGCCAGAAGTGTTAATGCAAATGCAAAGAAAATATTCCCCATTTATATCCTCCATGATGATTTTGTATTAAAAATGATAATCATTCTTAATGAATTCGTACATATTATATAAAAATATTATCAATAAGTGAAGGAATTTTTTAAAAACTGCCAAGCCTCCAGCCGGCCAATGCAACTGTCCAATAGGAAGCTTGGTTTTGCGGGCAAGAACAACCATCAAGCTATCTCGAGGACCTGCTCCAAAGTTTTTGCTAATCCAGCATGGAAAATATCCCAAGGAGCGTATCCTATATGGGCATTAATGCTAAATGCGATGCCAACTGCACATAAGAAAAGTCCTATAATTAATCGAATTAATCGTGTATAAAACTGTTTCATAAGTTGAACTCCTTTTTTGTATATTATTGGTAATATTTATTTTATTTTTTTATTCTATTTTCACTCTATAAAAGTATCTTGTCAAGTTTGTATCTTGTCAAGTTTGAGTGTTTTCTTGGTTTTAGTTTAAAGCAGGTTTTTATTATATTTAATTCTATTTTTTCATTAAGGTGGATTGTAATATTTAAGCCAAAAATAAAGGTTCTCAATTATCACCGGTGTATTACAATCCCAGAGTTGCGAACATAAATGATTAAAAATTTAGTTTTAATATATATTTTTTAGAGGGGGATGAAGGATTTGGAGGCTAAAAAGGGAATGTGGGTAGAAATCAAAAATACTGTTTTGACACCTGAGGAGAGGGCACCTCATATGCCGGAAGATACAAAATAGGGTTCCATTGAAATAGGATTTTTTTCTCCAAAAAATTGTTTGTAAATTTTATAAATGGTAGAATTATACTAAGAGAATTTTTTTATTAAATGAATGAACTGTATAAATAGGGGTGAAAAGAGTGAAAAAGCTTCCCATAGGGATTCAAAGTTTCAAGGTAATAAGGGAAGAACCTTATTACTACGTTGATAAAACTTTTTTTGTCAAGAAACTTGTTGACAATGGGAAGTATTACTTTTTATCCCGACCCAGGAGATTCGGGAAGAGCTTATTTGTGGATACTTTAAGATGGGCTTTCCTTGGTAAAAGGGAATACTTCGAAGGTCTTTACCTTGAAAATAATTGGGATTGGAATAAAAAATACCCCGTAATATCTATCAGCTTTGGGAGCAGCGGTGTAAGTAGTGTTGAAGATTTAAAGGTAATGGAAAAAGAAATAATACTGAGAAATTGCAGGGAGTACGGAATCGAATTAGAATTTGAATCCGTTACGGGGAAGTTTTTTGAACTAATACAAAAATTATACGAAAAGTATAATGCTCAGGTCGTTATACTTATGGACGAATACGATAAACCGATTCTGGACCGTATTGAAGAAAAAGAATCGGCTTTGGCAATCAGGGAAGAGCTTAAAAGTTTCTATTCCGTAATAAAAGATGCGGACCAATATATTAAATTTGTTTTCATAACGGGGGTAAGCAAATTTTCTAAAGTATCCTTATTCAGCGGCTTAAACAATCTGCAGGATATAACTTTAAATCCCGAATATGCTGTCATTTGCGGTTATACGCAGCAGGAATTTGAAAAGGTATTTTCGGATAGATTGCAGGGGGTTGATTTAAAAAAGGTAAGGGAATGGTACAATGGCTACAAATGGCTGGGAGAATCCGTTTATAATCCTTTCGATGTTCTTTTGTATCTGAGCGAAAAAAACTTCCGCCCTTTCTGGTTTGAGACGGGCACTCCTACTTTTTTGATCAAACTGATGATTGGCAATAAATATTACATACCTTCCATGGAAGATTTAGAAGCCGGAGAGGAACTTATAGGCAGCTTTGATGTGGAACAAATTTATGCTGAAAATCTTTTATTTCAGGCAGGATATTTGACGATTAAAGAAAAGCTTGGGAACGAGGGGTTAATAAGATACAGACTCGGTTTTCCAAACTTAGAGGTAAGGTATAGCCTCACAAATCATTTATTGAATTATCTTGTGGAGGACTACAGGAAAAAGGAAATAAATAGAACCGCTCTTTTAAAATCGGTTTTAGAAAACGATTTTGAAAAAATGAAGGAAGTTTTCTACTCATTTTTTGCTTCGATACCTGCGGAATGGTATAGGAAGAATGATATTTCCGGGTACGAAGGATATTATGCGAGTATTTTTTACTGTTATTTTTCATCCTTAGGCTTTAAAGTAATTGCTGAAGATGCAACAAATTATGGGAAAATAGATATGAGCGTGATTATTAATAAAAAAGTGTATATATTTGAGTTTAAAGTTTTAGAATATGTTCCACAGGGTAGTGCTTTGGCTCAATTGAAGGAAAAAAGATATTTTGAGAAGTATTTGGGGGAATATGAGGAGATATATCTGATAGGAGTGGAGTTTAGCAAGGATGAAAGGAATATAGTGAGTTTTAATGTGGAAAAAATTAAATGAAAATTAGCCCGCTTTTAAAGCGGGCTTTTAAACTATATTACACCTCCCACTTTTTCCTTTAATTTTTCCCTTTAAAGCAATACCTGCTTTAACGATATTGCTAACCCTTTCCTTTAAATCTACGTCGTATCTTTTTTCTTCAATCTGCTCCAAGGCTTTTAAAGCTGTTTTTTCTAAATCCTCATCTTCTGATACTTTAAACTCTTGATATAGCACTTTTTAAAACTTCGAAAGTATCTTCCCAGGAATTTGCTTTTGCATCTTTAAATGTTATATGTATTAACGGGTATTTGTTCATGTGTTTTGAAGCGATGGGGTCATTGTATATCTTCATGCCTTTGAAAAGGTAGGAATAGTCTTTTTTCACCCCTTAATATTTGGTTGAGATTATTATATCACAATTCTTGATTGGTTGGTTTTATTTTAGCACAATCAATTTTTTTCTCTAAAAAATTGTCGGTAAATTTTATAAATGGTAAAATTATTGTTTTTTATTTTCTAAAAATAATTTTATAAGCCTGATAAGAACATCATATTAATTTAATAAAATTCAAATAATACAGCAAATAGAATAAAATATGCAATAAATTATAGCACAAATATAATAAAAATGATATAATATATACGTCATTATGAATACAATATGCGCAATATAAGGAGGTTTTTTAAATGAAAATAAAAGTTGCAATAAACGGTTTTGGAAGGATAGGAAAGAATGCTCTAAGAATATGGCTGGAAGGCAGGGCGGAGGATATAGAGGTGGTAGCTATTAACAGCACCAGCGGGCCGAGGCCTCATGCTCATCTTTTTAAATACGATTCTATATACGGTATTTATCCGGGAAGTGTGGATGCTTCCGACGACGTGCTTTTAGTAGACGGGAAGGCCATTCCCTTTTTTGCTGAAAAGGATCCAGAAAAGCTACCGTGGAAGGAACTTGGGGTAGATGTGGTTATTGAATCAACGGGTAAAATAAAAAAGCGCGAGGATGCGGAAAAACATTTAAAAGCTGGTGCAAAAAGGGTTATAATAACAGCACCTGCTGAGGATGCAGACAGGACTATAGTAATGGGTGTCAATGAGAGGGATTTTGACCCTGAGAAAGATTACATATTGTCTTCTGCTTCTTGCACAACCAATTGCTTGGCACCGGTTGTAAAGGTGCTTGATGAGAATTTGAAAATTATAAACGGGTCTCTTACAACGGTGCACTCATATACTGCTGACCAAAACTTGGTGGATAAGCCACACAAGGATTTAAGAAGGGCAAGGGCGGCGGCAATGTCGATAATTCCTACCACTACGGGAGCTGCTAAGGCCATAGGGCTTGTTATTCCTCACCTAAAAGGGAAATTAAACGGGTGTGCCTTTAGAGTACCTACTTCTGCGGTATCCATAATAGATTTTGTGGCAAATGTAGAAAGGCCGACTACAAAAGAAGAGGTGAACGGCTTATTAAAGAAAGCCGCAAAGGAAGAATTAAAAGGCATTCTTGAGTATACCGAGCAGCCTTTGGTTTCCACCGATTTTATAAAAAATCCACACTCTTCCATAGTCGACGGACTTTCAACAATGGTAATAGACAAAAGGATGGTAAAGGTTCTTGCCTGGTATGACAACGAATACGGTTATACTATGAGGGCTTTGGAGCTTGCAGGATATATAGGAAAATTTCTTGTCGAGAGAGAAAATAAAGAGGCGTTAGTGTAAATAAAAAGATGATTGAGTAGGAGGATTTAAATTTTCTCCTACTCTTTTTTTTTAAAATTCACTTGAAAAATGAGGAAAATAAAATATAATTTTTATTATTCATATATATGTTTAATACATATATATGAAGAAATTTAATTTAAAATAAAGAATAGGGTGGTGAGAAAAGTGTGCGGGCATAATAGCCATGGGAACAAAAAGAGCTGCCATTGTCCGGGCATTAAGGTGGAAAGATTCATGCAGCCGTGTCTTCTTTTGCTTTTATACGAAAAGCCGTCGCACGGCTATGAATTAATGGAGAGGCTTTCGGATTTTGGGTTCAACGAGTGTATAGATCCGGGAGCGATTTACAGGAATTTGAGAAAGATGGAGGGAGAGGGGCTTATAAAATCCGAATGGGATACACAAGGAAAAGACCCTGCAAAAAGACTTTACGAATTGACCGAAGAAGGGAAGGAAGCTCTTTACACCTGGGCCGAACATGTCAAAAGGCAGATAAAAAGAATTTAATCTCCTTTTATAAGGACAAAAAAAAGACCAAGATGGCTCTTATGAAATCTTGGAAATCCTTTGAAAACATTCTACCTGCTTTTGCGGGTGTGCTGGCTTTAATAGGATTGGTTTTAATGATATTGACTCCGGAGATTATATCAAAAATTATAGGAGCATAGGGTCAATTACCCTCATCCCCGGCTTTGTAGCCTTTCCTTTGGCAGCATCTTTGATTCAAAAGGGTGCTGGAGTAATGCAGATAGCCGTTTTTATATCAACCCTTAAAATTCCCATGTTTTTGTTTGAAATGACTTCTCTCGGCACTAAATTTGCAATGACAAGATGGATTGTGGATGTAATAGGCATAATATTAATTGCTGTTTTGATCGATAAATTTATAAATAGTGAAGAAAAGCAGAGGATTTACAGTAGGAAATTATGGTCTTAATATATTATTTTATATTACCCTTATTACAAATTCCGGGCAGGATGCGGTGCAGTAGCCACAGGTTAGGCATTTTTCCTGATTTATATAGGCTTTTTTCCTTATTTCATCAAACTCCAACGCCATATTGGGACATGCAGAAAGACAGGTTTTACATCCTTTGCATAGGGAATCTACCACCATATACCTTTTTGAGTATCCCTCAAAGGAAGGCATTTTTCCTTCATCGTAGATGCCGTTAAAATAATTGATATTAAAGTCCACTTCTTCCTTGCTCACCATTCCTATAGCAATTGAATGATAGCCTTCTATTTTTCTTGCAAAGTCTAAGGCTTCTTTGTAATTGTTAATCAGTAGTCCTCCGCCTAATACCTTCATTAAGAGTACGCCTTTGCCCTTTTCACTGCACAGTTTAATAGCCCTTATCATGTCGTCAGTGCTGCCGGATAAAATTCCGATACCCTTTTTATTTATGATGGGGAAAACCACGTCAATGTCGTCTCTTTCTGCTGCAAGCTCGACCACTTTTACGTTATGAGTTGAAATACCTACAGCCTTTATAATACCCCTTTTTTTATAGGAAAGCAGGCATTCTAATGCACCCTTTCGCACCTCAAACACATCCGTTTCCACCCTTGCTGCATGTAAGAAGAAAATGTCTATATAGTTTCTTTCAAGTTTTTCTAAGGCTTCGTTTACAGCTTTTTCCATATCCTCATAGGATGAAGCTGTAGATTTAGTCGATATTACGGGGTTTTTGCCCGTCTTTTTTAATGCTTCCCTGATGGGGTCGTAGGTTTTGTACATCTGGGCGGTATCTATAAAATTTATACCCTTTTCGAGGGCATGAGCTATTACTTCGGTGCAATCTTCTACATTCATGTTTTTCTGCAATGGCCCCATAGGAAGGGCACCGAAGCAAAGCTCGGTAACCTCTATACCCGTTCTTCCAAGAAAGTTCTTTTTCATGATTTATAGCCACCTTTCGTAAAAGTTCTATTTTTAAATTTTTGTTTATATGTTATTATATATTCTATCTTTGCGAAGTTTTTCCTTTTAAGGAGTTTAAAATTTATGAGTTTTTATTTTAAAATCAAGGATAAAGAGGTCTTAAAACATTGAGAAAACTATTGTTTAAAAGTATAATTAAATTGCAAAAGTTAAAATTCTTTAAAAAAATTTCCCCAAAAATAGGAAAACTTTCTCTTGTGGCAACTATGCCAACTATAAATTGCTTTAAATCGGTGCGGTGTTCTTTGTTGTACTTCGTCGTATTAGCCGTATAAAAGTCTTGCAGGAGAATGATGGCATTGTTTTTCGCCCTATGTTAGCATTCAGTTTATTATGTCGTAGAATCCGAGCTGTCTGAATATGGCGCTTATGACAGGTCCTGGGCCTAATTCTTTTATTTCGAAAAAGTCTAATATAGCCACCTCTATCATAACTTTTTCTTTTTTATATATTCGACAGAGATGGTCAAAGTACCTGCTAGTTTTTATCATATTTAAAAAAATTTTTAGTGACTAAGGGTGCGAAAGGTCAGTTTTCAATATAGGAAAAATATTACAATAAATAAGTAATGAAAATTAAAAATATTATACAATAGCAATAAAATTCAAAAAAAAAAAAAAAAAAAAAAAAAAAAAAAAAAAAAAAAAAAAAAAAAAAAAAAAAAAAAAAAAAAAAAAAAAAAAAAAAAAAAAAAAAAAAAAAAAAAAAAAAAAAAAAAAAAAAAAAATTAAACGAATAAATAAAAAAAATAATATTGAAAAGTTAATTATTATATTATATAATTTTACTGATTTAACAAAATATGACAATATTTATCAAATAACTACATATTATAACAAAATTAAAAAACAGCGAAAGGGCAAACCTGTCGAAAGGCAGGGGCGCAAAGCTGCGGGCCTAAGGTAATAATTTACTATGGTAGCCGGGCTGCCGAAGCACTTTTGAAAAAAATTTTTTTAAGGCAGCCTACATAAAGCTGCTTTTTTTAATGTAAAAAAAATTGATAAAAAATCCTGGTAAATACTTTCGGGCAAAAAAGGATTTTAATGTCATAGAGAGAGGGGGGCAATATGGAGGATAAAATAATATTCGATATTTTAAAACAGGTCCCATTTGGCATAGCTTACCATAAAATAGTGTTAAACAATGAAGGAATCCCTGAAGACTATATATTCCTTGACGCCAACCCTGCCTTTGAAGAAATGACGGGATTAAAAAGGGAAGATATAGTCGGTAAAAAAGTGACAGAAGTGCTGCCGGGCATAAAGGAAAATACCTTTGACTGGATAAAATTTTACGGGCAAATTGCATTAAACGGTGGCAAAGAAGAATTTACCCAGTATTCAAATGTTTTAAAAAGGTGGTATAAAATTACTGCCTTTTCACCGAAAAAAGAATACTTTGTAACCTGTTTTCAGGAAATCACAAATGAAATGGAGCGGATAAAAACCTTAGAAAAGCAGCAAAAAATTATCCAAAACTTAAACATCGAGCTTGAAAAAATATTCAACGGGACACAAGATGCCATGTTTCTCGTTAGAGTAAAAAATGGAGAATTCCGATATATAAGGAACAATATCGCCCATCAAAAATTAACCGGTTTTTCCTTAGAAGATATCAAAGATAAAACACCTGCAGAGCTTGTAGGAAGCGAACTGGGGAAAATAATAGAGGGAAACTATAAAAAATGCGCAGAAGCGCAAAAGACAATAACCTATGAGGAAACCCTTAAACTGCCCGGAGGAGAAAGGACATGGCTTACCAGTTTGACTCCGGTAATCGAAAATAACGCTGTGAAATACATTATTGGCTCAAGTAAAGATATAACATTACAAAAGAAAGCAGAAAAAGAAAAAGAAGAGCTCCTTCAAATATACCATGCCATGTTTAATGAGCATACTGCAGTAATGCTATTGATAGAACCCTTTACCGGGAAGATTTTGGATGCTAACCCTGCTGCCTGCTCATTTTACGGCTACACCAAGGAAGAACTATTAAAGATGTATATACAGGACATAAACATGCTGCCCAAGGAAGAAGTAGAAAAAATGCGCTTGATGGCTTTAAAAGAAAAGCAAAGGTATTTTGTCTTTCCCCATAGGCTAAAAAACGGAGAAATAAAACTTGTTGATGTCTTTACAGCCCCGATAAATTACGGCGACAAAAAAGTCCTTTTTTCCATTATATTTGACGTTACAGAGCGGGAAGAGCTAAAGCGAAAGCTTCATGAAGAAAAAGAGCTTTTAAAGATTACCCTTAATTCCATAGGCGATGGCGTTGTAACCACCGACTCCCTTGGCCGAATAACCTCAATAAATGATGCAGCACAGGAAATAACGGGCTGGGACAAAAACGAAGCGGTAGGAAGGCTTTTTGCCGACGTCTTTTGCCTAGTAAATGAAGAAACAGGAGAAAAAGTGGACAACCCCGTGGAAAAAGTAATTGAATCAGGGAAAGTAATAGGCCTTGCCAATCACACAGCACTTATCAGAAAGGATGGGCAAAAGGTTCCTATTTCCGACAGCGCCGCTCCAATAAAAGATCAAGATGGTAAAATCTTTGGGGTGGTAATGGTATTCAGGGATGTTACCAAAGAAAAAGAATGGCAGGATAAAATTTTATATTTAAGCAGTCACGACGTCCTTACAGGCCTTTATAACAGGAGATATATTGAAGAACAAATTAAAAAAATGGAGCTTTTAAAAGAAACCCCCTTTGCAGTTATTGTGGCAGATGTAAACGGGTTAAAACTTACCAACGATGTTTTTGGTCATGATGAGGGAGACAAACTCCTCAAAAAGGCGGCTGAAGTAATCAAAAAAAGCTGCAGGGAAAAAGATATAATTGCCCGCTGGGGAGGGGACGAATTCCTGATAATATTGCCGGGAGCAAAAGCCAGTGAAGCTTATGAAGTGGTAAAAAAAATAAAAGATGAATGTGAAAAACATAGTGAAGAAAAAATAAAGCCCAGCATATCATTGGGATATGCTGTAAAAGAATCACCCGATGAAAAAACGGAAAAAGTCGTAAAAGAAGCTGAAGAAATGATGTACCGAAATAAATACAACGAAAGAAAAAGCTATCGAAAAAGCATCATAGATACACTTTTAGCTACCCTTTTTGCAAAAAGCACGGAAACAATGGAACACGCCGAACGGTTAAAGCATTACTGCAAAATAATTGGGAGCAAAATGGGCCTTTCGCAAAAGGAAATGGACGAGCTGCTTCTTCTTGCTGTCCTGCACGACATAGGCAAAATAGGGATACCGGAGGAAATTTTGAAAAAACCCTCTTCACTGACAGATTCGGAATGGGAGGAAATGAAAAAGCACCCCGAGATAGGCTGCCGCATAGCCCAAAACACACCGGAACTTATGGATGTTGCCGACTATATACTGTGCCACCATGAGCGATGGGACGGCAAAGGCTATCCAAAAGGCCTCAAAGGTGAAGAAATACCGCTTATATGCCGTATAATCGCAGTAGTTGATGCTTATGACGCAATGACCAGCGACCGCCCCTACCGCAAAGCTTTAACCAAAGAAGAAGCGATAGCGGAGCTGAAGAAAAACGCAGGGTCGCAGTTTGACCCTGAAATAGTGGAAATCTTTTTAAAAGCATTAGAAGAAGAGAAAATATAAAAAAGGAAGGAGGGTAAACAAATGTCAAAACAGCTGGTTGTGTTTAGCCTTGCGGACGAGCTTTACGGGCTTGATATCTTTGATGTCCGTGAAGTCATCAAAGACGCACCTGTTACAAAAATGCCTAACGCTCCTGAATTTGTAGAGGGGGTCATAAACTTAAGGGGTAAAATAATACCGGTCATAGACCTTAAAAAGCGCTTTGGCATAGGCAGGGGAGAAAAAAATAAAGACAGCAGGATTATCATAGTGGACATATCCGGGAAAGAAGCGGGGCTGATGGTTGACGCAGTAGACGAAGTAATAACGGTTGAAGAAAATTCCATCGAGCCTGCACCGCCTGTTACCACAATAAACGCTGCCTTTATCGAAGGATTGGCAAAAAAGGATGATAAGCTCATTATATTAATAAAACTTGACCTTCTTTTAGATGAAGAAAAAAAAGAAGCATTAAAAAACATAGGTAAGTAAAAAAGTAAAAAATAATTTATAGAAAGGGGGTAAAATGCCGCACAAAGCTAAAAAAATCAGAGTGTGCGGCAGAAAAAAATTATGCTCAATATAAACAAAAGTTTAAGGGCGAGGATGGTTATTTTATTCGGGCTTATTGTTTTAATAGGCTGCCTTGCTTTGTTTTTTGTAAGTCAAAAACAGGCAAGCAAAGCATTAGAAACAGAAGCAAAAGAAGCCATGCTTAAAGTTGCAAAACAGCTTGCTGCGACTCAAGAGAGTAAAATTCAAATGCGGATGTATGTGGTCGAAACGATAGCCAACAGAAATGTCATAAGGGGCGTGCAGGGTGACCGAGAGGCAACATTGGAAGAAAAAATAAACGCTCTTATTAGTGAACAAAAAAGGGGTGAAAGCTTAGGGTTTAAACAATTCGGCATTGCAGATAAACAGGGTAACGCTGTTTTATCAAATGGGAGCACTGCAAACATAGCTGACAGGGACTACTTTAAAGAAGCAATATCTGGGAAAACGGTGGTTTCAAGCAGTATTGTCAGCAAGGTAGACAATTCGCTTGTTTTTGTATATGCAACGCCTATTCGCCATTACTCCACAAACGAGATAATTGGAGTGCTGTTTGGAGTAGTTGACGGGACCAAGTTCAGCGACCTTGTAAAAAGCGTAACGTATGCAAAAACCGGGTATGCCTTTGCTGTTGACAATAAAGGCAAGACTATTGCTCATAAAGAAGTAGAACGGGTAATGAATCAAGAAAACATCATAGATTTAGCAAACCAAGATAAATCTCTGGCTCCCCTGGCAGATATAATTTCCAAAATGACAAAAGGGGAAGAAGGGATCGGTCAATATACATTTAAAGGTGTAGAGAATATAATTGCTTACGCTCCCATAGGTTCTACCGGTTGGTCTATTGCAGTTACAGCTCCTACTGCTGAAATATTAGAAAGGGCTTCGGGGCTTAGAAATTCAATGCTTATCCTGTCAATAGTAATAATAATCGTTGCAATACTTCTTACGTTTTTACTTGCAAGAAGTATTACAACACCGATTATCCTTGCTGTAAACCATTTAGGTGTTATAGCAAACGGCGACTTTACCATGCCGGTTCCAGAAGTATTTTTGCGCCGAAAGGATGAAATAGGAAACCTTGCACGGGCAGTTGACAAAATTCAGGAAAATATGAAGCCACTTATATCAGGGCTAAAAAATGAAGTAAAAACCTTATCAGGAAATTCAGAAGCGTTAAGCGCTGCATCCCAGGAAATAGCAGCTTCTTCAAATGAGGTAGCAAAAGCCATTCAGCAGGTGGCCTCCGGAGCATCTGACCAAGCCCAAGATTTGCAAGAGATAGTGACCCTTATAGGGAATATATCAACAAGCTTAGAAAAGGTATACAATGAACTTAGTCACGTAAAGGCAAACAGTGAAGAGACTTCTCGATTAGCAAACACTGGGAAGAAAGAATTAGACAATCTTATTTCTTCAATTAAGGGAGTGCGTGAAGCATTTAGGGTAGTGGTTGAAAGGCTTGAAGCCCTTAAAGATTCAGTAGGTCAAGCAGGGGAAATTTTGGAAGTTATAAAAGGAATAGCAGAGCAGACAAATTTACTGGCATTAAATGCAGCTATTGAAGCGGCGAGAGCTGGAGACGCGGGGCGCGGTTTTGCAGTTGTTGCGGCTGAAATAAGAAAGCTGGCAGAGCAATCCCGTGTATCTTCTGATAAGATAAGGGCTTTATTAAACGATATAACCTCAGAAACTGGTGAAGTCGTAAAGACTTCGGAAGAAGTAACTACTCAAGTGAATAACCAATTAGAGAATGTAGAAAACACCATAAAGGCTTTTGATGACATATTAGAGTCAGTAGCAGCTATAGCGCCGATGATTAAAGCGACATACGCAGAGGTGGATAATACCGTGAAGGCAAAGGACATAGTATTGGAGCGTGTTCAAAACATAAGTGCAGTTTCAGAGGAGACATCGGCATCGGCTGAAGAGATATCGGCATCTGCAGAGGAACTTTCCGCATCTACGGAAGAAATTGCTGCCAATGCACAGCAGGTCCTTGATGTTGCAAAACGCATACAAGAGCAGGTAGAAAAATTTAAAGTATAAAAAACCCTGCTTTTTAAGGAGAAACATAAAATACATTTATTAAGTGAATTTTGGTTTTACAGTATTTTTGTCTATATTGGAAAATAGGTTTTAGTGATATTTATTTTAAGGGCGGGAATATTCATCCCGCCCTTGATTTTGATTTTAAATTTTCATAAAAAATGTGTTAGAATAAAAATAGAATTTTGAGATGGAAATTTTGATAGGATTAGGAAAGGAGAAAGGTTATGCCAAGGGTTTTTGTAACCGGAGGAGCAGGCTACATAGGAAGTCATGCGGTGAAGATGCTCGGGGAAGAAGGCTTTGAGGTAGCTGTTTACGACAACCTTTCTACGGGAAAGTCATCTTCGGTGCTTTACGGCAGGCTCATTAAAGGAGATATTTTGGATTACGAAGCTTTAAAAAATGCTATTTTAGAGTTTAAGCCCGATGCTGTGATGCATTTTGCTGCAAGGATAGTGGTACCCGAGTCGGTGGGAAAACCCCTTTTGTATTATGAAAACAATACAATGGGAGCCTTAAATGTTTTGAAGGCAATGAGGGAGGCTAAAGTAAAAAAATTCATCTTTTCCTCTACTGCGGCTGTTTACGGACAGCCGGAAAAAATGCCTATAAAAGAGGATTTCCCCCTTTCACCTATAAACCCTTACGGTAGATCAAAGGCTTTTGTAGAAGCCATACTTAAGGATTTATCTTTTGCGGAAGATTTTGACTATGTTTCTTTAAGGTATTTCAATGTTGCTGGAGCTGACCCCGAAGGAAAAATAGGAGAGACTAAGGAGAACGCCACCCATTTGATAACCATGTGCGTAAGGACTGCCTGTGGGAAAAGGGAAAAGCTTTCGGTCTTCGGCACGGATTATCCCACAAAGGACGGTACATGTATAAGAGACTATATACACGTTATGGACCTTGCAGAGGCTCATATCCTTGCATTAAATTATCTTTTGGAAGGTGGCAAAAGCCAAATTTTCAACTGCGGTTACGGCAGGGGGTTTTCGGTTTTAGAGGTGGTAAATGAGGCAAAAAGGGTAACAGGTGTAGACTTCCCTGTAGAATTTAAAGAAAGAAGACCGGGGGACCCTGCAGAGCTCGTTGCCGATTCGGAAAAAATAAGAAGGGTTTTGAACTGGAAGCCAAAATACGACGATTTATCCTTTATTATCAAAACAGCCTTTGAATGGGAAAAAAATATGGTAAAATAAAATGTAAAATATAAAAGGGAGAAACTTTTAAGATGATTTTTATTTCCTGTGCTTTTCCCGCAGAGGCAAGGCCTTTGATAGATTTTTACATGCTGAAAAAAATCCCACGCCACTTTAAGTTCGAAGTCTATGAAGGGGAAGACTTGGTTTTGGTTATAAGCGGTATGGGTGCCGTGATGTCTGCGGCTGCCCTTTCCCATGTTTTGACACTGTATTCCGCAAAGAATACCGATGTTGCGGTAAATATCGGCATTGCCGGTGCGGTGAACGAAATTTATAAGAGAGGAGACCTAATACTTTGCAATAAGATAGTAAACACCTTTTCTGAAAGGTGCTTTTACCCCGATATTCTGGTAAAACACGATTTCAAAGAAGGGACTTTGCTTACATATCCCCGTCCCGTTCTTGGAAGAGAAAAAGTTTTACATAAAGGCGATTTGGTAGACATGGAAGGGGCGGGCTTTTTCGAGGCTGCTTCTTCTTTTTTGTATATCCACAACATTCAGGTGATAAAGGTAATATACGATTTTTTAGATGATCTTACTGTCAAAAGGGACGAAATTTATAAATTAATTGGGGAAGGGCTTGCAAAAATAGATTCTTTTTTAAAGACTTTAGAGAAAGCTAATGAATTAATAGAAAATCCCCTTACTCCCGAAGACGAAAGGATTTTAGCCCAAATCGCGAGGAATTTAGGGTTGACTTTCACTATGGAAAAGATGCTTTATAATCTTGCTTTAGCCTATAAAATTGTAAAAAAAGAAAAAGACCTGAAATTTTTAGAAGGATACTTGGGATTAAAACCAAATTCTAAAAAGGAAGGGAAATATTACTTTGAGCTTATCAAAGAACGGCTTAAGATTTAGTCCTTTTTCTCATATTTATGTTGAAGAGGAAGCTTTTGATTTTCCTATTACCCGGGAAATATTGTCGAAATTCGAAAAATCAAGGATAATTTCCATATATAATTATAAGGAGGTTTTTGCAAGACCGAGGCAAAATTATAACCTTCAAAAAAAGGCTGTCAAGCTTATCCTTGCTGTAAAAAAGGGACAGTTTCTTTTTGGAGGTCCTGAGGTTTGCCATAATTTTGGATTTGAAAATTTTTATTATACTTCTCCCATATTAAACTGCCCTTATAACTGCAGCTACTGCTTTTTGAAGGGTATGTACCCCTCTTCAAATATGGTAATATTTGTAAATATTGAGGATTTTTTTAAAGAAATAGAAAAATTATTGAAAGAAAAAAAGAAGCTCTACATTGCTGCTTCTTATGAGACAGACCTTTTGGCCCTGGAGCGCATTGTGCCTTATACCAGGTTTTTTATAGACTTTTCCAGAAAAAAAGAAGATTTATTGATCGAAATAAGGACAAAAAGCGCAAATTTCAATGCTGTAAAAGATGTTTTACCATCTGAGAATATAATCCTTTCATGGACCCTATCAACGGAAAAAATAGCTTCAAAATACGAAAAAAATGCTCCAGACATCAAAAAGAGGATAAAATCTATAAAAGAGGCGCAAGAAAGGGGATATAAAATAAGGATATGTTTTGATCCTTTAATATTTTACGAAGATTTTGAAAAGGATTTTAAGCATTTGACGGAGAATGTTTTTAATAACATTGACCCTGAAAGGGTTTATGATATAGGATTAGGGGTTTTCAGGATTCCCTCTGATTATTTGAAAAATATAAGGGCAAGGGGAATATATGATGAAATCTTTTATTACCCCTACGAAGAAGGGAATAAGGTGTATTCCGTAGAAAAAAATATAAAGGATAAAATGCTTGATTTTTCTATTAAGGAATTATCAAAATTTTTGCCGAAAGAAAAAATTTTTTATTTATAGGGAAGGGATTTTATGGAAAAACTTCTTTTAATAGATGGAAACAGTTTGATGCATCGAGCTTTTTATGCCATACCATCCCTTGCGACTTCAAAAGGTGTTCCCACAAATGCGGTATTCGGATTTACCAATATGCTTTTCAGGCTTTTAAAAGAGGAAAAACCGGATTATATGGCTGTTGCCTTTGATAAAAAGGCTCCTACTTTTAGGCATATAGAGTTTCAGGATTATAAAGCAACGAGGGCAAAGGCGCCTGAGGAGCTTTTAATCCAGTTTCCTCTTTTAAAGGAAATTTTATCCGCTATGAACATCAAATTTCTCGAAGTAGAAGGTTTTGAGGCTGACGATGTTTTGGGGACGCTCTCGAAAAAAGCGGAAGAAAAGGGACTTTTTACCCTCATCGTAACGGGGGATAAGGATGCCCTTCAGCTTATAAGCGAGAAGACCCATGTTATGCTAACAAAAAAAGGAATAACCGAAATGGAAGTTTACGACCAAAAAAAGTTTTATGAAAAATACGAGCTTAATCCTTCCTGCATCCCGGATTTAAAAGGCCTTATGGGAGATGCTTCCGATAATATACCGGGAGTTCCCGGAGTTGGAGAAAAAACGGCAATAAAGCTCTTAAAAGAATTTGAGAATTTGGAAAACCTTTACGAATCCCTTTCAAAGGAAGAGGACGAAAGGGTAAAAGGGAAGTTAAAGGAAAATCTTTTGGCCAATAAAGACCAGGCTTTGAAGTCAAAGCGCCTTGCCACAATCATCAGGGATGTCCCTATAATAGTGGATTTTATGGAATTAAGGGTAAAAGACCCGGATAAAGAAAGGCTGATAAGCCTTTTTAAAGAGTTGGAGTTTAACAGCCTTATTAAAAGAATTTCGGTGAAAATCGAAGAAGGCGATGAAGATAAGGCAGCGGAAAAGACGCTGAAAATAAAGGAGGAAATAGAAAAAAAGCCCCAGGAAAAGGCTTATATTATAAAGGATAGAGAAGACTTATACCGGCTAAAAGAGGATGCAAAGAGTGCTGGTATGCTTTCTATATTTCTTTCGCAAAATAGGCTTTTATTTTCTGAGGGGAGAAGGGTGTTTTCTTTAAGTTTAGAGCTTCTCCAGGACAACGATGTAAAAAATCAGCTCAGGGAGATTTTTTTGATAGACAGCATTAGAAAAATTGCCCATGACGGGAAAATGCTTATCGAATATTTTGCAAAGCTGGGAATAAGTTTTTCGTATGAATTCGATACAATGATTGCATCCTATCTAATCAATTCTTCTAAAAACCGTTACGACCTTGAATCTGTTGCTTATGAACACTTAGGAGTGGATTTAAAGGATAAGGCCGATGAAGAAAAATGTTTTTCTTTGATTCCCTTAGAAGGGGTTTTGGAGGAAAGGCTTAAAAATGATGGATTAGAGGGCTTGTTTTATTTTATAGAAATGCCTTTGTGCCATATATTAGCCGATATGGAAATGACGGGGTTTAAAGTAGACAGGGAAAAGCTAAAGAAGCTGTCTAATGAGTTTGGTGAAAGGTTAATAAAGCTTACCGAGGAAATATATGAGCTTGCCGGGATATCTTTTAATATAAATTCCACAAAGCAGTTAGGAGAAGTGCTTTTTGAAAAGCTTCAGCTTCCGACGGTAAAGAAAAAGAAGACGGGTTATTCCACTGATGCAGAGGTTTTAGAAAAACTGAGGGGAGCTCATCCCATAATTGAAAAGCTTTTGGAGTACCGCTTTTTGATGAAGATGAAGTCTACTTATGCGGATGGGCTTTTAAACATGGTAGATAAGGAAACCTCCCGCATTCATACCTCTTTCAATCAGACCATAACCGCGACGGGAAGGATTTCCAGCACTGAACCCAATTTGCAAAATATTCCCGTAAAAACCGAAATAGGGAAGAAGATAAGAGGGGTTTTTGTTGCGGATGGGCCAGGGCACATACTTTTGTCAGCAGATTATTCCCAGATAGAGCTTCGCATTCTTGCCCACGTGTCCGGAGATGAGAAACTAATAGAGTCCTTCATAAAAGGTGAGGATATTCATACCAGGACAGCAAGCGAGGTATTCGGTGTCCCTTTAGAAAAGGTTACTCCAGAAATGCGGAATAGGGCAAAGGCTGTAAATTTCGGAATAATTTACGGGATAAGCGATTTTGGGCTTGCTCAGAGCCTGAATATATCTACCAAAGAGGCAAAGGAGTATATAGAGAATTATTTTAAAAGGTATCCAAAGGTTAAGGAGTTTATAGATGAGACTATAAAAAAGGCTAAAACACTGGGCTATGTTACCACCATTTTTAACAGGAGGCGCTACCTCCCCGAAATTTCAAGCAGGAATTTTAACCTCAGGTCTTTTGCAGAAAGGGCTGCTGTGAACTCTCCCATTCAGGGGAGCGCAGCGGATATTATCAAACTTGCAATGGTTAAAATATATAGAGAATTAAAAAGAAGAGGGTATAAGACCAGGCTTTTGCTTCAAATACACGATGAGCTGATTTTTGATGTGCCCTTAGAGGAACTCGATTCTGTAAGGAATTTGGTGAAGTACCAGATGGAAAAAGTAGTGGAACTCAGGGTTCCGTTAACCGTTGATATGAAGGAAGGTTTTACCTGGGAGGAATTAAAATAAAAAGAGGAGGATAGGGCTTTGAAGGTCATAGGCTTGACGGGGGGAATTGCCAGCGGCAAAAGCACCGTCTCCAACATTTTGCGGGGAAAAGGAGCATATATTATCGATGCCGATGAAATATCAAAAGCCCTCGTTGAACCGGGAAAACCGGCTTATAAGGAAATTGTGGAATTTTTCGGAAAAGAAATTTTAAATGAAGACGGCACTATAAAAAGAAAAAAACTTGGTAAAATTGTATTTGCCGATACAGAAAAGCTTTCTGTTCTAAATAGTATTACTCATCCTAAGATAATTGAGGAGATAGAAAAAAAATTAAAGGAATGCCGTGAAAGGGATGAAAAAGTAGTAGTCATAGATGCAGCGCTCTTAATAGAACTCGGTCTTTATAAATTGGCTGATGAGGTTTGGCTGGTAGTCGTTGATGAAAAAACACAGCTTGAAAGGCTTTTAAAAAGGGATAGGTTTTTAGAACCAAAGGAAGCTAAGGACAGAATAAGGGCTCAGATGCCACAGGAAGAAAAGAAAAAATATGCTACAAGGATCATAGATAATACGGGGGATTTTTCACACCTTAAAGAACAGATAGAAAAATACTGGAGGGAATTGGTTGAATCGTAAAAGATACTTTAATAGGATGCTGTCTTTGTTAATTATAGCAGGAATTATTGCACTTTTTTTTAATATAACATGGTTTTTAAAGACGATTTATCCTTTAAGGTATGAAAATTATATAGTAAAATATTCCGGGAAATATGATGTTGACCCGTATCTCGTGGCTTCAGTAATAAAAATAGAAAGCAATTTTAATCCCAATGCGGTATCAGAAAAGGGTGCTGTAGGGCTCATGCAGCTTATGCCCGATACCGCGGTTTGGGCTGCAAAGACCATGGGAATAAAAAAGGAAAAGATAGACTTAATGGACCCCGAGACCAATATTATGCTCGGCACATGGTACCTTTCGGATCTTTTAAAGGAATTTGATGGAAATTTAGTCTTGGCACTGGCAGCTTACAACGGAGGGAGGGGCAATGTAAAGGAATGGATTGATAAGGGTTTGATTGACAAAAATTCGGAAGAAAACATCCCTTTTGAAGAGACAAAGTTTTTTGTTATGAGGGTGAAAAAAGCTTATTATTGGTATAAAAAATTGTATAAATTAAAATAAATTTTGGAGGTCATGATATGAAAGAAATTAAAACATTGAAAGATGTAAAGGATTTTGAAGTAGAAAAAGGAAGGCTTTTTTATTCAGCAACTCACGAGGAGATAAAATGCGGTGCCACCACGGATATTTATTTTATAAAAACCATGGAGATTTTAAGACACCTTGGAATAGCAGGAAAAAAAGTTGTTGCTGAGGTTTTTGCGAGGAAAAGCGGAATTTTATGCGGGATTGAGGAGGTTTTAAACCTTTTAAAGGATAAAAATATTGAAATATATTCTATACCGGAAGGAGAAACCTTTGGCCCCAAAGAGACCATATTGAGAATAATCGGTCCTTATGAAGAGTTCGGAATATATGAAACAGCCCTTTTAGGAATCCTTGCCCAGTCCAGCGGTTGGGCTACAGCTGCGAGGGAGTGCAGAGAAGCGGCAAAGGACAAAATTTTTATTTGTTTTGGTGCAAGACACGTCCACCCTGCAGTTGCTCCAGTAATGGAGAGGGCGGCTATAGTAGGAGGAGCCAGCAATGCCAGCTGCATTTTGGCTGCAAAGATTCTCGGAAGACAGCCATCGGGCACAATTCCCCACGCTGCAATCCTGATTGCGGGTGATACTGTAACGGTAGCAAAGGTGTATGACGAGATAATGCCTCCCGATTCACCGAGAATTATCCTTGTGGATACTTTCAAGGATGAAGCGGAAGAAGCATTGAATGTGGCAGAAGCTTTGGGAAGCGCCCTCGAAGGTGTAAGATTGGATACTCCAAGCGAAAGAGGAGGAGTAACAAAGGAACTGGTATATGAAGTAAGGCAGAGGCTGAATCAAAAGGGCTATAACCATGTGAAGATTTTCGTCTCCGGAGGCCTTACACCAGAGAAGATAAAAGAGCTGTCGGAAGCTGGGGCGGATGCCTTCGGTGTTGGAAGTTATATCTCAGGCGCTTCACCCATTGATATGACTATGGATATAAAGATGGTCGACGGAGTGCCTGTTGCAAAAAGAGGAAGAATTCCGGGGTTAATTGAAAATGAAAAGTTAATAAGGTTAAAATAAATTTATAATTCGGGAAACCAAAGGGCTATTTCCCTTCTTGCACTTTCTGGACTGTCGGAAGCGTGCACCAGGTTTTCCTGAGTGGTTAGGGCAAAATCTCCCCTTATGGTTCCGGGAAGGGCATCTTCTACCTTGGTAGCTCCGTTTAACATCCTCACAAGTTTTATTGCATTCGGCCCTTCTAAAACCATTGCTACTACCGGCCCTGATGTGATAAATCTTATGAGTTCACCGTAAAAGGGTTTTTGCCTGTGTTCCTCGTAGTGTCTTTCGGCAAGCTCAAGGGGTACATCGAGCATTTTCAGAGCAAGGATTTTAAATCCTTTTTGTTCGTACCGCTGAATAATGCTTCCAATAAGGCCCCGCTTAACCGCGTCGGGTTTAATCAGCACAAAGGTTTTTTCCATGAAAACCTTCCTTTCTAATATTGTATGTTTAGTTAGATTTTACAAAAAATTTTAAAATACTTCAAGGAAGAAGGAAGATTATGTTTAAGGACAGGATTGATGCGGGAAAAAGGCTTTCGAAACTGCTCTCAGATTACAGAGAGGACAAAAATGCGGTGATTTTTGCAATACCGAGGGGCGGAGTCGTAGTTGGCGGTGCGGTTGCAGAGGAGCTTTCCCTGTGTCTTGACGTGGTCGTTACAAAGAAAATAGGGGCACCCTTCAATGAAGAATTTGCCGTGGGAGCAGTAGCACCGGACGGTACGCTTTTTATATACGAAGAGGCTGTCGCAAGATACAGAATAAAAAAGACGTATTTAGAAAAAGAAGCGAAATCTAAATTAGAAGAAATAAGAGAGAGGCTCATAAAATTTAGAGGAAAAGATTTTTACGAATCCTTAGAGGGTAAAAAAGCGATAGTGGTAGATGACGGCATTGCTACCGGTTTTACGGTAAAGGCTGCTGTGGATTTTTTGAAAAAACTTAATGCTGACAAAATAATTGTGGCGGTGCCGGTCATAGCACCCGATTCTGTGTATGAATTTAAAAAGATATGTAATGAACTTTACTATATTTATTCAGAAGAACCCTTTTATGCAGTCGGCCAGTTTTACGAGGATTTTTCACAGGTAGAGGATGAAGAAGTAATAGGGATTTTAAAAAAATACGGAAAAGAGGTATAGAAAATGTCTTTAACTTTAAAAGCAATTATTATGGGAATTGTTGAAGGACTTACGGAATTTTTGCCCGTTTCTTCTACGGGACACCTTATAATAGCCGGAGACTTTTTAGGTTTTAAAGGTACGAGGTTTCATGTCACCTTTGAAATAGTGATCCAACTTGGAGCAATTTTGGCGGTGGTTTTTTATTACAGGAAAAAAATCATACATTCCCTGCTAAACTTAGCCCCTGGGAAAAGCGGCTTTCGGCTGTGGTCTAATATATTGGTAGCATTCATTCCTTCCGCTTTAATAGGAGTGTTTTTTAACGATTATATAGAAACCTATCTTTTTTCATCCTTTACAGTGGCTATTGCTTTAGTATTGGGTGGAATATTGATGATTCTTGCGGAGAATACCTTCGGGAGGCACGGCCTTAATGAAATAGAAAAAGCAAGTTTCGGGCAATCCCTTTTAATAGGCATAGCCCAGTGCCTTGCACTTTTTCCGGGGATGTCCCGCTCTGCTTCTACCATAATGGGAGGGCTTGCAGCCGGTTTTTCCCTTAGAGGAGCTGCCGAGTTTTCCTTTTTCCTCGCAATTCCTACAATGATTGGAGCATCAATTTTTTCCCTTTTAAAGGGAATAGACGCAATGGGAGCTTTGGAGTGGCAGGCCCTTGGGGTGGGATTCATTGTATCTTTTATCGTAGCCCTTATTGCTATTGACAAATTCTTATCCTACGTTTCAAACCGTTCTTTAAAACCCTTTGCCTATTATAGGATTGTATTTGGAATTATAATGATGTTTTTAGTGTTGGGTGGTTTTTTGAGGTGAAAAGAAAAATTTTATTATGTTGTGAAGCAATTAAAGCCCTCTATAGTAGGATTACCGCTATTGTAGGGGGTTATTTTTGTGGAAAAAATTTTTTAAAAGGTGGTAAAAATGATAGTATTTGATCTTATTTACAATTTATTGAATAAATTGGGGCTTTTTATAATTATAATTTACCTTTTATCAATGTCAAAAACCTTTACAAAATTAATCACTCAAAACGAAAATTCTTTGTTTAAATATATTATTAAAGCGTTTAACAACTTTTCTACCGCCTGATGACACATAAAAATGCAGTAATTGTATCGTCCAGCTTTAAGCATGGCTTTTGCGGTCTCAAAATCGTAGTCGGAACTTTCGATCCAATCCAAGATTTCTCTGCGCATTGAAACAAACATCTCCTTTAAACCTATTTTAATATAATTATAGCAAAGAACTTTGTAAAATAGATATAGTAGAAATAAAATGGTATAATTTTATCAATGAAAAATATTTTTAAATTAAATTACGAGGTGAAGCTGAGGATGATAATCAATGAGTACAAAGTAGGCCGAGAATTCATGGGAAGGCTGGAGCACGGAAGCGATCTTTTAAAATCTCTTCTTTCAATTGTTCAGGAAAAGGATATTAATGCTGGCGTAGTTGAGGTAATTGGTGCCTGCAAAAGGTCTGTTGTAGCAATATACGACCAGGAGAAAAAAGTATACAATAATGTGGTCTTAGATAAACCCTTAGAGATTGTAAGCTGTACCGGCAACATATCGAAACTAAACGGAAAACCGATGATACACCTTCACATAGTATTATCCGACCACGAAGGAAAAGCGTTCGGAGGACACGTGATAGAAGGAACCGAGGTTTTTGCGGGAGAATTTTACATTAGAGAGCTTCTGGGTCCAACCCTTGAAAGAAAGCACGACGAGGTTACGGGGCTTAATCTCTGGGCATAAAATAGAGTAATTTGCGATGATCAGAAAAGCAGATGAAATAGCGATTTTAGGGCATTCAAAAAAACAATTTCTCCCATAAAAAAGCGGAAAATCGAGGTTTCCATAATAATAAATATATGAAATATCAAAAA
>Ga0207430_10053_pt1 | contig 63588 bp, 65 predicted proteins | sample YelNatsi3bottle8_FD_187544 | JGI IMG/M metagenome (GOLD analysis project Ga0207430, IMG submission 187544) | Hot spring thermophilic microbial communities from Obsidian Pool, Yellowstone National Park, USA - site 3 bottle 8 (SPAdes) (version 2) | ecosystem: Environmental > Aquatic > Thermal...
AACACTAAGAGGGATAGAAAAAGTGTCCATGCAAGCGATGCTTGTTTGTGCTTGCTTTAACTTAAAGAAGATGGCAAATTGGATGTGGAAGAAGGGACAAAACGGCCCTGGAAAGGGCAAAAATTTCTTTGTATTTATAAAATATTTATCAAAAATGCTTGTAAAAATACTCAAACCCCACTTTTCGTTTTTTGAAAAGTGGGGTTTGTCGACGGTCTGATAGTTCCTGCAACTGCAGGAACTATTAATACATATTATGGGTGGGTTTTGAAATATCACTTAATGCCTCTCCCGCATCATCTACTAATTTAGATTCAACAGCCAAATCCCCAATTGCAAGCATTCCAACTAATCTTCCATTTTCTACAACAGGCAATCTTCTAACTTGTTTTTCAGCCATAAGCCTTGCAGCATCATGAACATCCATATTAGGATTTGCAGTGGTTACACCAACAGTCATAACATCCTTAGCTAAAGCATTGTTAAAATCTTTTCCCATAGCAACATCCCTTAACACAATATCTCTATCTGTTACAATTCCAACTACTTTATCTCCATCAACAACCGGAACAGAACCTATATTTTTTTCCTTCATAATTTTTGCTATTTCTATAACTGGAGTATTAGGCGTAACATAAGATACATTTGTAGTCATAAGATCCTTTACTTTCATAAATTTCACCTCCTAGTTAATAGTTTTCCCTTGATTAAATTTATAATTCAAATATTGTAAAAGCGCTGTAAATTTTATATAATTACTATAAAAAGAAATAAAAAAGGAGACGTGATTATGAAAATACCTATAAGGAGTGAATGTTTACCTTATGCACTTATTCTATCCTTCTTATCAATTATTTTTTATTTTTTAAACAAATACATAGCTATTTTAATGTTAATTCTATTAGCTTTTGTTTTGTTCTTCTTTAGGGACCCTGAAAGAACTATACCTTTTGATGAAAAAAGTTTTTTATCTCCAGCTGATGGAAAAGTAATCGATATTTGTGAAATCGAAGAAAATGAGTTTTTTAAATCAAAAGCTATAAAAGTTAGCATATTCTTATCTTTATTTAATATCCATGTTAATAGAAGTCCAATATCCGGTAAAGTAACCTATAAAAAATATAGACCCGGGAAATACTTACCTGCTTTTAAAAGTCATGCATCAGAAATAAATGAAAAAAATATAATAGGAATAGAAAACGAATATACAAAAGTTTTAGTAAGTCAAATTACAGGGTTTGTAGCAAGAAGAATAGTTTGTTGGAGTAAAATTGGAGATACCCTAAAACAGGGCGAAAGATTTGGGCTTATAAAATTTGGTTCCTGCACAGAAATAATAATGCCCATAGATACTGAAATAAAAGTAAAAATTGGAGATACCGTCAAAGGTGGTTTAACAGTTATAGGAGTGATAAAATGAATGCAAAAATAAATAAAAATATAATCCCAAATATTTTTACTTTCTTAAATCTAACATTTGGAATGCTTTCAATAATATTTACTTTAAATTCTAATTATATACTATCTGCAACATTAATCATAATGGCAACCCTTATGGATAGATATGATGGACGTATAGCAAGGCATTTTAATGCTGCATCGCCATTAGGAAAAGAACTTGATTCTCTTTGCGATTTAATCTCCTTTGGAGTTGCACCAGCAATACTTTCATGGAGTAGTTTTTTAATAAACTTAGGAATTATAGGGTATATAATATCTATAATTTTCCCAATAGCTGGAGCTTATAGATTGGCAAGATTTAATGTAACTCCTTTTAATAATTATTTTATAGGGGTCCCAATCACATTTGCTGGATTTTTTGTAGCTTTAGACAATATAATAGCTTCATATTATCCTCATACTATTTTATCCTGTATATTTATGATAGCTTTATCATATCTTATGGTATGTAAAATAAAATTTAAGAAATTTTAAGAGCCGAAAGGCTCTTTTTTTGTGTCAAAAATTAATCTTAAGCATATTATGTTACTGTAAGTTCTCTAAGGAGTGATCTTATGAATATAAAAGGAAGCAAAACTGAACAAAACCTTTTAAAAACCTTTGCTGGAGAATCTAGAGCTAGAAACAAATATACTTTTTATGCAGAAAAAGCAAAGGAAGAAGGTTTTGAATTTATTGCTGCAATATTTTATGAAACTGCTGAAAATGAAAAAGCCCATGCAAGAAGAGTTTTCAATGATTTTCTAAAAGACAATAAAACAACAGCTGAAAACCTTTTAAATGCTGCAATGGGGGAAGCCTATGAAAGTGAAAAAATGTATAAAGAATTTGAGAAAACAGCCCGTCAAGAAGGATTTGAGGAAATAGCTAATTTCTATAAAGAACTTGCTGAAACCGAAGAATATCACAAAGAAAGATTTAAAGCTATCCTAGAAAACCTAAAAGATGGTAAAATATTCAAAAGAAATATAAAGGTAAAATGGCATTGCAGAAATTGTGGTTATATACATGAAGATTATGAAGCTCCTGAAAGATGTCCATTGTGCAACTTCCCAAAAAGCTATTTTGAAATATATTGCGAAAACTTTAAAGAAGGTGTTAATCTATGAAAAAATGCATGATTGCTTGGATTCCATATGATCTTTTATTAGATTTGGATGAAGAACTTATTAAATTTAGAAATAAAAACGAAGAAAATTTTCATGATGAATATGATGAAATAGACAAAGAATATATTGAAGAAGAATTAAATAAAAAATAAAGGTGTGCCAAAATGGCACACTTTTTAGTAATATAAATGGTGATGTCTATGACTTTTATAATAAAAAATATTCACATCTTTAATTTATTTTTTGTTTTTATAATTTTAATAATCCTATCAATTAAAATTAGCAAAGAAATAAGTCTACTTTCACAACTTATAGGAGATAAACTTGGAGGATTTATAAGTTCAACGTCTGGAAATCTTCCTGAACTTTTCATAAGTATATTTGCTTTAAAAAGTAATATGATAAATCTTGTAAAAGTTGGTCTTTTGGGTTCAATAATCGGAAATATGCTACTTGTTCTAGGTCTTAGCATACTATTTGGAGGTATTAAATATAAAGAACAAAAATTCAACAAAATAATAGCAAGAACAAATTTCTCCCTTTTATTCTTAGCATTAAGTAGTTTCATAATAGCTTCTACAATATCATATCAAGGAAAATTAGGAAATGAAAAACTATATTTATTTAGCTTTTTAACCGCAACAGTTTTATTGCTAACATACATTTTAGGCCTTGTATTTTCATTGGTAACTCATAAAAATCTATTTTATATTCAATCTGAAGATGATTACAATGAAAATCAAGCAAAACCAAATATTATCTTAATAATAATCCTATTAATCAGCATTTATATTTTAAGCGAAATCTTTGTCAAACTTGTTGACAAGATAATTGCAAATTATAAAATTCCTGAAAAGCTTTTAGGAGTTATTATAATGCCTTTAGTAGGAAATGTATCTGAGTATATAACTGCTATATATACAGCCCTTAAAGATAAAATAAATTTATCCATTGAAATATCAATAGGCTCAAGTATGCAACTACTTCTTTTTACGCTTCCTACAATTGTAATAATAGCTTTTATGCTTAAACTACCTTTAACTTTAGTTTATAACTTTTATGAGCTTATCATATTAATTATATCAATAGGTCTGGCATTTTTCGTATTCCAAGACGGAAAAACCTATTGGATTGAAGGAGCTATACTTCTTGCATCATATATAATAATAATATTGAGTTTTTCATTAATTTAAAAAGGCATGGTTGACCATGCCTTATTCTCCAAATATTTCTTTCATAAATTTTTGCCCTGTAGGAGTTGCAGCAATTCCTCCTAATGCAGTTTCTCTAAGTTCAAAAGGTAATGATTTTCCAACTTTATACATAGCATCAACAACTTCATCGAAAGGAATTATACTCTTTATACCAGCTAATGCTAAATCTGCAGATGTTAAAGCATTTACGGCTCCTGATGAATTTCTTAAATAACAAGGAGCTTCAACTAAACCAGCAACAGGATCACATACTAATCCTAAAATATTTTGAATAGCTATAGCTGCTGCATGTAAAGCTTGCTCTGGTGTCCCACCAGCCATTTCAACTACAGCAGCTGCCGCCATTGCTGCTGCAGAACCACACTCAGCTTGGCAACCACCTTCAGCTCCTGATACTGTAGCATTTTTAGCTATAATTTGTCCAATGCCAGAAGCTGTAAAAAGAGCTTCAACCATTTCATCTTCATTTTTATTTAAAACTTCAGCAGCAGTTATGATAACTGCTGGTAAAATTCCTGCAGAACCTGCAGTTGGAGCTGCAACTATTTTGCCCATTGAAGCATTAACTTCAGATACTGATAATGCCCTTGCCATAGCTTTATTTATTATATTACCTGAAATAGTCTTTTTGTTTTTTACATAATCTTCTACCTTTTTAGCATTTCCTCCTATAAGTCCACTTATTGAAATAACTTCTTTTTCAAGTCCACGATTTGCTGAATCTATCATAACTTTTAAAACACTTCTCATCTGTTCAAATATTTCTTCCTTACTTTTTCCTGTTCTTTCACTTTCATAATCTAAAACAACATCACATATTCTTTTGTTTTTTTCTTTTGCAATTTTTATTAAATCGCTTCCTTTTGTATACATAAAATTTCCTCCTCTTATACTGGATTTATAACTATTACATTAAGCATATCCTTTATATTTCTAATCTTTTCTACCATTTCATCATCAACCTTTGCATCTAATTCAATAATAGCTGTTGTAATCATTTGTAAATTTCTTGTTACCTTCATATTAGCGATATTAATATCCTTTTCTAATATAAACTTTGAAATATCTGCTAACATACCCTTTCTATCATTATATTTTGCAATTATAGTAGGATATTCTCCTGTAAACTCTACTTTTTCTCCTTCTATTTCAGTTATTAAAATGTTACCTCCACCTATAGATGATCCCATAACCTCAACATTTTTTCCATCCTTTTTATAAAAAACAAATTTTACTGTATTAGGATGTTGATCTCCTAAATCAGTTGGAATAAAAATTACTTCTATACCTTTTTCTTTTGCTATTTCTAATGAATTTCTAAGCCTTTCATCATCTGGATCCATACCTAATACTCCTGCAACCAAAGCTCTATCAGTTCCATGTCCTTTATATGTTTTTGCAAAAGAGCCATGTAAATAAAATTCTACTTTGTAAAAATCATCTCCAGCTATCTTGCTTGCAACCTTACCTAACCTTGCGGCTCCTGCTGTGTGGGAACTTGATGGTCCTATCATGACTGGTCCTAAAATATCAAAAACTCCATAAAGTTTCATTTAAACACCCCTTCTTTAGTAAATATTTTTAAAGCCTTTTCCTTGAACCTCCGCAACATCAATTATAGTCAAAAATGCCCCAGGGTCAATATCAAAAACAATAGTTTTTATCTTTATAAGCTGATTTAAAGTAATTATACAGTATATCACTTTTTTATTGTGTCCTGTATAAGCACCTTCTCCATATAAAAAAGTAACTCCTCGCCCTAATTCTTTAAATATTCTTGTGGATATATCTTCTGGTTTATCCGTTACTATCATAATCATTTTCTTCCTGTCAAAACCTTGTAAAACATATTCTAAAACTCTAGAAGATATAAACATAGAAATTAATGTGTATAAACCAGCTTCTAAGCTACTTATAATGCTTCCTAACAACACCACAAACAAGTTTATAATAAAAGATACAGTAGAAATATTAACTCCTAATCTTTTCTTTAAAGCTACCGCAACTATGTCAATTCCACCCATTGAGCCTTTATTTTTCAAAACAATTCCTAACCCTATTCCATTTAATACACCTCCATATATGGAGGATAATAAAATATCCTTAATATTTAAGGCACTTGTTAAATCTTTAGTTAAAATCAAAAAAAAGGACAGGAGTAAAACTCCTACTACACTGAAAAAAATAAAATCATACTCTAACTCTTTAATTCCATACAAAAAAATTGGAATATTAAATAATAATACTAAGTAACCAGAAGGAATACCAGTTAAATACTGAGTTATTATAGCTAAACCTGAAACTCCTCCGCTTAAAAGTTTATGCGGAACTATAAAAGCATTTATTCCAACAGCTGAAATAAAACATCCAAGTAAAATAAAAATTAATCTCTTAAAAGACCTTCGTATATCAAATTTCATCAAATTCCCCCTATTATAATTATTCAAAGCAGCTTCCGCCAATAAATTCCCTTATGATAGAATTTTTAGGAATTAACTCCTCTATATCTCCATTTGCTTCAAGGAAATATTCTAAAAACATCAATAGTCTATATGCTTCTAAATATGCTGGACTTTCCTTTGGAATCTTTTTTAAATGCTCATAAGCATATTTTTTTAATATACACATTTCATAGGCTAAAGTAGAATTAAACATTACATCAGCCTCTTCTTGATAAGGGAAAATATAAATTTCTTCACCAGATCTTACTTTTGGCCAAGATATTATAGTGTCTTCAGGACTCTTTCCTCTATATTTTGCATCCCTTACAATTCTTCTTAAAAGCCTTACATCTGTTGTAGGTATTCTATTATGATCATCTAAATTTAATTGAGTTAACGCACTAATATATATTTTAAACTTATTTTCCCTAGGAATTGATTTTGTTAACAATTCATTAAGGCCATGAATTCCTTCTATAATTAATATAGTTTCATCATCCATTTTAAGCTTTTTACCTGAATTTACTCTTTTGCCAGAAATAAAATCATATCTTGGTAGCTCAATTTCTTTTCCTTCTAAAAGCATGTGTAAGTGCTTGTTAAATAATTCTATATCTAAAGCATAAATAGATTCAAAATCATATTCACCATTTTCATCCTTTGGAGTATCTTCTCTGTTTACAAAATAATCATCCAATGAAATAGGATATGGCTTAAATCCATGTATCCTAAGCTGTATAGAAAGTCTTTTTGAAAAAGTAGTCTTTCCTGACGAAGAAGGTCCTGCTATTAAAACGATTTTTATTTTATCCCTATTTTCATAAATCATATCTGCAATATAAGCAAGCTTTTTTTCATGTAAAGCTTCCGAAACTAAAACTATATCCTTTATTTCTCCATTAAAAACTTTTTCATTTAAAGCTCCTACATCTGCAACATCTAAAATCTTTGCCCACTCCTCAGTTTCTCTAAATATCTTAGAGAGCTTTGGAACATCTTTAAACTCAAAAATTTTATCTGGACTTTTTTCATTAGGATAAGTTATTAAAATCCCTGGTTCATATAAGATTAAATCAAAAAGTTTTAAATACCCTGTAGAAGGAACTAAAGGACCATAAAAGAAATCATATAAGTTTTCACACTTTCTAAGCTCAACAAAATCCTTATTTATAAATTTAAAAAGTCTTATTTTATCCTTCATATTTAACTTTTCAAATATCTTTATCCCCTCATCCTTTTTTACTTTTATTTTTTCAAAGGGTATATCCTTATCTACTAATTGTTTCATCCTTGATTTTATTTTATTTACAATTTCATTATCCAATTTTTTATCCATGTGAATTTCACAATACAAAGCCTTATTAAGGGAATGTTCAATAGTAACTCGTGCATTAGGAAATAAATCATAAACAGCTTTAATCAAAAGAAAACTTAAACTTCTTACATAAGTTCTAACTCCTGCAGTCTCTTTTAAAGTTACCGGCCTTATAATTGAATCTTTACAAACAAATTCGCTTAATTCAGTATAACTTCCATTAACAACTGCTAATGGAATAATCTCTTTTTTAAGTTCTTCTTTTAATATATCCTCTAATTTTCTCTTTTGAAAGTTCTCTGTCATTATATTCACCTCCACAGTTTTGCGTGTAATATTATTATATTCAACTCTTAAAGTATTGTTTCTAAATAATTCTTACAGCTTGTTAATCTTTTTAAAGTAGATTCTTTGCCTATTATTTCAAATGTATCAAAAAGTGGAGGTGAAATTTTAGATCCAGTTTCTGCAATCCTCAACAACATAAACAAAATCTTTGTTTTAACACCTATTCTATCACAAAAAGCCCTCATCACCTTCTCAAGCTCTTGAGCATTCCATTCGTTTTGAACCTCTAGTTCTTTTATAGATTCATCCAGTAGATAAATCATTTCTTTTAAATCAACTTTAACATTTTCCATTATTAAATTAGCATCATATTCAGGCTCCTTAAAAAACATTTTAAAAGAATCTTTAACTTCATCTAATCTCTTTAATCTTTCTTGTTCAACTTTTATTATTTTAACTAATTTATTATAATTTTCCTCATTTTCAACAAAATAGTCAGTTGTTCTTAAAAATGGAAGAACAAGCAAAACAAGTTCTTCAACGCTTTTTTTTCTTATATATACCCCATTAAACCAATCTAACTTTTTAAAATCAAATACTATATTGGAATTGTTAATTCTTTCAAAAGAAAACTTATCTATCATATCCTCTATAGACAATATTTCTTCCCCATCTTTAGGATTCCATCCTAAAAGTGCAATAAAATTCAAAACTGCTTCTTTTAAATACCCCATGTCCCTGTATTCACCTATGAATAAAGCTCCATCTCTTTTTGAAATTTTTGATTTATCTTCATTTAAAAGAAGTGGAAGATGAACATACTCAGGTATTTCGCAGCCTAATGCCTCTAAAATTAAAACCTGTAAAAAGGTATTTGGTATATGTTCTTGACTTCTTAAAACATGGGATATCCTCATCTGCCAGTCATCTATCGCCGTTGCAAAATTATAAGTTGGCAGTCCATCTGATTTTCTAATTACAAAATCCCCTATAAGACTTCCATCCCATTGTAACCTTCCCCTTACTCCATCATTAAAAGTTATAATTCTATCTGGAACTTTAAACCTTACAACTGGTTTTAAACCCTTATTTAATTTTTTATTTACTTCCTCCTTTGATAAACTTCTGCATTTTCCTGAATATTTTGGAGCTTTTTTATTAGCTATTTGTTCCTTTCTTTCTTTTTCTAGATCTTCCTCTGAACAAAAACAATAATATGCATATCCTTTTTCTATTAAATAATCAACATACTTTTGATAAATATCTAATCTTTCAGATTGCCTATAAGGGCCATAAGGACCTCCTATATCTGGACCTTCATCCCAATATAAACCTAACCACTTTAATCCTTCATATATACCCTCTTCTGCTTCTTTGCTATTTCTTTTAAAGTCTGTATCATCTATCCTTAAAATAAATTTTCCCTCGTTTTGTTTTGCAAATATATAATTATATAAGGCATTTCTGGCGGTCCCAACATGGAAATTTCCTGTAGGACTTGGAGCTATTCTAACTCTTACTTCCTTCATAGGTATCCCTTCCTTGCTAAAAATATTTTAGGTCATTTTCAATAATTTTAGATAAATATAATAATCCTCCCTGTAATGAATCTTTATGTGCACTTTTTAAAGTTTCTTTTATTATATCCTTATCCTCTGTGCAATATAAAACATTGTTATATTCTATCATGGCTTTTTCATATTCGCCTTGTTTTGAATATTTTCTTGCAAGATAAAGCCTATATTCTGCATCATAAGGATCTTTAAATTCATCTTCAAGGTATAATAACATTTCTCTATGAACATCCTCAGGAATTTCTATGTAATCCTCTTCCCAATAACTAAAACCAGTTAAATCTAAAGATGTATTTAATCCTTTTTTGAAATAATCTTTAAAATCATTTCCTTTTAACAAATAATATTGGCCTAAAATATAATAAGGAGCTGTATAATATGGGAAAATGTCTATTACTTTTTCTAGATAAAGCTTAGCTTCTTTTGTATTTTCATTGATGTAATATCTTCCTAAATAACATAAACTTTGAATAGATTTTTCATCATACTCTATCATAAACTTATGATAATCAACTTCATTTTGAACTTGCTTAATCTTTTCTACATTAAATCCATATTCTTTACTTAATATATTTACCCGGCTTAATATTTCTTCAGAAGTAATTCCATAATCAAAATCATCCTGAATTAAATTTACAGACATTATATCATCTAAAGCACATTTATACATAAAAGATATAAAATCAGATGCAAGGATTATAAAATTTCTTGTTTCATGAAGCCAAATTCCAACAAAGTAATCCTCCACTTTAGGACCATATTTATAAAAACAATAATAATCTCCATTTCCTACATCCCCAAAGGGGAATAAATGAAAATTCATTTTTCCAGGAATTCTTAATAAATTATTTACCATGTTTTCTACATACTCAAACCTACAACTTCCAAATTGAACGTCTCCCCCAAATTTTTTGATAAATCGCTTAAAATCATTTGGTAAAAAATATCCATATTTCATTTCAAATTTCTCTAATCTTGTCTTCATACTTCTATCCCTTTCTAAAAAATATCTAAGAAAATTATAAACCTTATTAAATTATTACTCAAGTAATTAAAAATTAATTATCTTCAAATAATAAAAATGAGGTGAAGTATATGATAGTTTTTATAAGAACAATAATACTATACATATTTGTAGTAACTGTAATGAGAATAATGGGAAAAAGACAAATAGGTGAATTACAACCCTTTGAACTTGTTATTGCTATTATGCTATCTGAGCTTGCTGCTATACCAATGCAAGAACCTGGAGTTCCTCTTATAAATGGTATAATACCAATATTAACATTAATGATCCTTGAAGTTACAATATCATATCTATCATTAAAATTTCAATTTATAAGAAAAATAGTGTGTGGGGAACCAAGCATACTGATTAAAGATGGAAAAGTTCTTGAAGAAGAACTTAGAAGACAAAGATTTAATCTAGATGACCTATTTGAAGAGCTTAGGCTTCTTAATTACTTTAACATAAACGACATCCAATATGCCATACTTGAAACAAATGGAAAACTCAGTATAATTCCAAAGCCAGACAAAGCTCCACTAACTAAAAAAGACCTTAATATTGTATCTCCTCCTGAAAAATTACCTATTAGTTTAATACTTGATGGAAAACTACAAAAAAAGAACCTAGAAATATCAGGTTATGATGAAAATTGGCTAAAACAACAACTTAAATTAAATAACATAGAAAAATACGAAGACGTTTTTATAGCTATGCTTGATACAAAAGGACAATTATTTATACAAAGGAGATGATATATTGAATAGCGGAAAATTAGTTCTTGTAATTAACTTCTTAACATTAATCTTAATAATACTAACTGGAATTTTTGAAATAAATCTATTTGAAAAAGATACTAAAATTTTTGTAGAAAACTTAACAAAAACCAAAAAAGCAGTTGAAAGTACAAACTGGCAAGTTGCATATGAAAACATAAAAGAATTAAATAAAAACTGGGAATCTAAAAAACAAATGTGGGCCGTTTTTATAAATCATAATGAGATAGATAATATAACTATGTATTTAAGACAAAGCATGGAATTTATAAAACATCAAGATAAAACTCAAGCTATGGCTAGTTTAGCAATATTAGAACATTATTTAATCCATATTTCCGAAATTGAAAAATTAAAAATTGAAAATATTATATAACTAAACTTGAATTTCCTTCAAAATAGTATATAATTAAACTAGACATAAAATGTCCATGCGGGACTTAATTTGTCCCTAATTTTAGTATACTTTTTTTGTTTTTTGTGTTATAATTTATATGTAAGTAATATAATTATAGTATAACACAAATGTTAAGGAGGATTTACTATGCCACTTGTTACAACTAAAGAAATGTTTAAAAAGGCTTATGAAGGTGGTTACGCAATAGGAGCATTTAACATCAACAACATGGAAATAATTCAAGGTATTATCGAAGCTGCAAAAGAAGAAAAAGCTCCAGTAATTTTACAAGTTTCAGCAAGTGCACTAAAATATGCAAATCCTAAATATCTTGTTAAAATGGTTGAAGCAGCAGTAGAGGATTCTGGCCTTCCAATTGCTCTACACTTAGACCATGGCGAAAATTTTGAAATATGCAAAACATGTATTGACCTTGGATTTACATCTGTTATGATCGATGCATCTAAATATCCTTTAGAAGAAAACATAAGAATCACAAGAGAAGTTGTTGAATATGCCCATTCAAAAGGAGTTGTAGTTGAAGCTGAACTTGGAAAACTTGCTGGAATAGAAGATGAAGTTAAAGTTTCAGCAAGAGAAGCTACCTTTACAGATCCTGATGAAGCCTATGAATTCGTTCAAAAAACAGGAGTAGATTCACTAGCTGTAGCAATAGGAACAAGCCATGGAGCTTATAAATTTAAAGGAGAAGCAAAACTTGATTTTGAAAGATTAGAAGCTATTCAAAAGAAGCTTCCTGGATTCCCATTAGTGTTACATGGAGCATCTTCAGTAATGCCAGAATTTGTTGAAAAATGTAATAAATATGGTGGAAAGCTTCAAGGAGCTCAAGGGATTCCTGTTGATATGTTAAGAAAAGCAGCTTCTATGGGAATTTGTAAAATAAACATGGATACAGATTTAAGACTTGCTATGACTGCTACAATTCGTGAAGTGCTTGCAACAAAACCTGAAGAAATAGATCCTAGAAAATACTTAGGTGCAGCAAGAGAAGCTATAAAACTCGTAGTTAAAGATAAAATCAGAAATGTATTAGGCTGCAGCAATACAATATAAAAGAGGGCTTTAGCCCTCTTTTACTTTATTTTTGCCACTTTTTTTAGCTTCATAAAGCATATCATCAGCTTTTTTTATTATAAATTCAATATCCTTTTCACTAGTAATTATACCTTTGCTTAATCCTATGCTAACAGTCCAGACAAAACCAAAAGAACAATCTTTTTGGCATTCATCTCTTATATTTTCTGCGATTTTATATGCATCAGCTTCTTTATATATTATACCTAAAAACTCTTCCCCACCAAATCTTATAATAATTCCATTATCTTTTATATTTCTTTTGCATATATCTACAAGTCTTTTTAAAATCTCATCTCCTATTAAATGTCCATAAGTATCATTTATTTTTTTAAAATTATCTATATCTATTAAAAAACAATTTATATCAACAAAAGAACTGCTTTGTAATAAATTTTCAACATATTCCCTTAAATAAGCTCTGTTGTATGCACCAGTTAACATATCTGTAATTGCCATCTTTTTTATCTTATCATATGCTATTTTTAACTCATTATTTTTTTTAATAAGCTCTAGCTGTAATCTTCTGGTTCTTAATTGAACATTTATTCTTGCTAAAAGTTCTACTAAAGAAAAAGGTTTTTTAATATAATCATCTGCCCCTAAACTTAAAGCCTTTGAAACAGATTCTTCTTCGGTTATAGAAGTGATTGCAATAATAGGCAAATAGGGATATTCCTTTTTTAATATTTCACACAAACTATATCCATCAATTCCAGGCAAAATAAGATCTATTAAAACTAAATCGTAATTATCTAAGCTTTCACTTAAAACCTCTTCCCCACTTCTTACCCACTTGACTTGGTATTTGTTTTCTATTAACATATCACTGAGGACTTTTCCATGAAACATCGAATCTTCAATAATTAAAATTCTTCCTGTCATAAAAACCTCCAAATTCCTATTAAATATTCACAATATTTTCATATTATCATATTAATATAATAAATTTTAAATAATCAAATTTCAAGCTGTTTAATTCTTCATTAGGAGGGGGTTCTGATGAAGAATTTAAATGGCGTCTCTATTATTAACTGCGACAATACCCTATTATATGAAAACGCAATAATATCAAGAGCTAATAAGATTATAGATTTTACTAACATAACAGGTCTTAGAATGTTCTCATCAATGGAAACCATTAAAAAAATTAGCAAGAAAGTCTCTTCTATAATAAATAATATAAATTTTTTAGGATCTGGTGACTTCCATCACTTAACCTATTCTATAATATCAAATATACCTTATGAATTTTCATTAATCGTATTTGATAATCATTGTGATTACAGTGAAGTTCCTTATGGAACAATAAGCTGCGGTTCATGGATTAACCAAGCCTCCTACCTAAAAAACATATCATCTATTATTATCCTTGGAGTTTCCAAGATAAGTTATCAATCAAAATCTAATAAGATATACTGCATAGAATATAATAAAGACTTTATAAATAACTCTATAAATTTAATAAACAAAACTGTAAAGTCAAATGTATATATAAGCATAGATAAAGATGTTTTAGACCAAAAGTATGCAATTACGAATTGGGATCAAGGTAAAATGAAATTAGATGAGTTATTGTTTATCTTAAAATACATCAAGTCCAAATTTAAAATAATAGGCCTTGATATATCAGGAGAATGTAAACCATATAATCCATTATCTTATATAATATCAAATGAAGTAAAAGTCAATCAAGAAACCAACCTTAAAATATTAGATGCTGTAATATAAAAGGCACCATACATTGGTGCCTTACTCTGAGGGAACTATGATTTTTTTGTTATTTTTCTTTGTATTAATTAAATTTAAGTCATCATCTAAATTCTCTTTAGGAATCTCAATTTTTATTATATTACGTCTTTTTCCCCTATTATCTATTGCTACGTCATTAAAATGGAAATTATTTGCCATGTAAGCAGGTAAATTAGAAAAAGCAGCACCCTGCATTGATAAAAATTTTTCTAAATAAACAACATTTTTTTCTAGATCAGGAACTAAAACCGCCATTCCATTTACTCTAACATCTTCAAACATTCCATCAGCAGGAATTCTAATAGTTTCAACAGGAGTATTACCAAATTTATATACAGTATATGCTAAATTTAACAAATTAGTAGTAGGTATATTAGTCTTTACATAATTCAACATAGTAGCTGCCAAATCTGGAATTTTAAATATGCTTACATTTCTTAATTTGTTTATAAGAATAGTTAAAACTCTTCTTTGTCGTTCCGTTCTTTCAAAATCCCCATTTCCAACTTTTCTTATTCTGCTATAAGATAAAGCCTGCTGTCCATTAAGTTTTTGATAACCAGGACCTTTTATCAAAGTAGAATTAGCCCCATTTACTTCTATAATATATTTATTAATCTCATTTACCTCATAATCTTTAACTTCAACCTCTATACCCCCTAATTTATCAACAATATCCTGAAAAGCCCTAAAATCTACCAAAACATAATACTTAACATCTACGTTAAAATCCTGATATAAAGTTTTCATCAAAAGTTCAGGTCCTCCTAGACTATAAGCTGTATTTATCCTATTTAGACCATATCCTGGTATTGGAACATATAAATCCCTCATAAAGGAGATAAGTTTTACAGTTTTTGAAGATGTATTTATATTAGCTAAAATTATAGAGTCAGTTCTTCCTATATCTTTCTCGTCTCTTCTATCTACTCCAATAAGAAGAATATTAAAAACCCCTTTTTCTTCACTAAAATTTAGTTTAGATTCTTGTCCACTTTTTAAAAACTCAGATGGAGAAGGCATATAAATTTTATTGTGCATATAATAAAATGACCCTAGTGTTACACCAACCATAATCATTATAATAATTGAAAACACAACTAGAACCCTTTTCAACTTCACCACCTCAAATAAAAAAAATCACTGCTTTTTATTATCTCATAAAACTTTAAATTAAACAATAAAAAATTTAAAATCATTTTCTTTTGTATTCATTTATTAACTTTAACATTTCTTGATTAGGTGATATATACACAGCTCTTTTCCCCTTCAATTTAAAAATATAAATATCCCCATTATAATCCTTAGGAATACAGCATATCCTTTTAAAATCCTTTGAAACATCAATTTCTTCTTTTTTACCAAAAGCATCAAAATTTTTTACATCTTCATCTATTAAGGTTTTTCTTTTTGATTTATTATATATAACATCAATTTGCAAATTTCCATTAGTAAAAATATACTCATATTCTTTATATTGGTTATCTCTAAGAAATCTAAATAATAAAGACAATATTAAAGCAGTTAAAGTTATAACAAAATAAAAAATATTAAACAAAAAAATAGCAACAAAAAAGTATATAATTGAAAATGCTATAGAAAAATACATTAAAAAATTATAAAATTTATACAAGGTATTCTTTGAAGTTGTTAACAACTGTTCATAAAACCTATCCATATCAAAACCTCCCTAAATTAATTTAAAAAGGAGTTGATATAAATGAAAGAAAAAGAAGTAAAAATAATTGATGTAAATATAAAAGAAATAAAAGAAAAATTGTTAAAACTAGGGGCAAAGAAACTAAAAAATGAATTTCAGGAAAATTACTTTTTTAATCTTCCAATAAGCAAAGATGGATACATAAGAATAAGGAAAATCATAGATCTTAATAATAAAAAAGAAAAAATACTTTTAACTTCAAAAATAATTCTTTGTAAAAACACCATAAGACAAACACTAGAAAATGAAGTAGAAATCTCATCTTTAGAAGATGGAATAAAATTTTTAGAAAGCATAGGAATAAATCTAGTCAAAAAAGCTACAAAATATAGAGAAAGTTACCATCTAAACGAAATCCTCATAGAGTTTGACGAATGGAACAAAGAAGAATTTCCTTATCCATACATAGAAATTGAAGCTGATGATGAAAACAAAATATTTAAATTAGTAAATGAACTTAACATAGACCCTTCAAAGGTTACATCTAAAACACTAGATGAAATAAAAAAAGATAAGGGACTTTTATAAAAGCATAATTATTAATGGTATTGTAACAACTGATAAAACCGTTGTAAAAAACACACATTTTGAAGCTAAACTAACATCTGCATCAAATTTTTCAGCAAATAATGCTGTATTTGCAGCTGCAGGCATAGCCATTATTAAAACAGGAATTCCTAACAACATACCTGAAAAATTAAAAAACTTTAATATAGTCAACGTAACCAATGGAATTATAATCAATCTTAAAAGCGAAATATAATAAATTTTATAATCTTTAAAAAATTCATTAATATTAATATCAGCTAACATAGATCCTACTATTATCATAGAAAGAGGGGTTGTAGTAGAACCTATCAATTCTAAAGTTCTTTGAATAGGATATGGTAATTTAATAGAAAAAATAAACAATATAAAACCTAAAATTACAGATACAAGCCCAGGATTTAAAAATACTTTTTTTACATTTTGCTTTTCTTTATTATTAAATAACATAACTCCTACTGTCCATATTAATATGTTAAAGTTTATATTAAATATTGCAGTATAAAATATCCCTATTTTACCATATACACTTTCAACTACAGGATAGCCCATAAAACCACAGTTTGAAAAAATTGTTACAAACCTCATAACGCTTCTCTCATTATAAGGATATTTCTTAAATAAATATTTGCTTAAAACTACTAATGTCAAATATAAAACCAAAGAAATAGTATATAATCTAAAGGCGTTTATAAGCATTTCCTTTGAAAACTCATAGTTAAATGAAGATAAAATCATAAAAGGTAAAGTTATATTCAATATCAATTCAATTAAACCCTTGTTTATACTTTTTTCTATTATGTTTCTTTTCCTTGAAAAGTATCCAACTAGCATTATAAAAAAAAGTATAAGAACTTGAGAAAAAACGTTATTCAAATCCATAACCTACCTCCAACAACTTTACTTACACATATTTATTATAGCAAACTTTTCTAATAAAAAAATATCCCCTTAGGGGATACTTATAATTCCTTTACATCAAAACCATTTTTAGTAACAACATATTTTATTTTTTCATCTATAACCTGATTCTCATCATAATAAACATTAACTATTCCGCTTTGAAAATCAACGTTAACATCCTCAATTCCTCTAATTCCTTCTATAATACTAGCTACTCTCTTGGCAGACATTTCATCATGCATAGAAGGAATTTTTAAAGTCAATTCCTTCATCTTTATCCCTCCTGATAATATTTTTTGCACATTTATTTAAATTATCCTAATAGGATCAAAATTTATTATGTCTGCCGAAGAGCATATATATTCTATACCATCTACTTCCCCAATAACACAAATATGCCTTGAATCATAATGAATATGTCCATATATTACTTTTTCTACCTTGTATTCTTTAAATAAATCAATAAATTCTTTAGCTACACTAACTTTAGTAATTGGAGGATAATGCATTATTACGATTTTCTTTTTAAAATCTTTTGCACTATCTAAAGAAAGCCTAAGTCTTATAAGTTCTCTGTTGTAAACTTTTAAATTTTTTTCATCTTTTTCCTCTAAGTTAATCCAACCTCGAGTCCCACATATTGCATAATCCTCATAAGGGAAAAAATTATTTTGTATAAAAAACATATCATCATACAAGGAATTTAACTTAGATATTGATGTCCACCAATAATCATGATTTCCCTTTAGTAAAACTTTCTTTCCTTTTAAATTATGAATAAATTCAAGGTCTGGAATTGCTTCATTAAACTTCATACCCCACGAGATATCTCCTGCTATCAAAACTACATCATCATCTTTAACTTTGCTATTCCAATTATGTAATATCTTTAAATGATGATCCTTCCATGTATCTCCAAAAATATCCATTGGCTTATCTGATGCAAAGGATAAATGTAAATCTGACAGTGCATACAAAGCCATAACTTCACATCCCATCCTATATTTTTTTATATAAATTCCGATAAATATAATGGTGATAAAAATGAAAATAAATAATATCCAACATATTATCAAAAGCTATTCTCAAAATTATTTACATGAAGGGAAAACAATATATGGTAAAATAATAAAAATTGAAAACAACACAGGAATAATAAAATTACCTAATGGTGAAACAATTCAAGCTAAATTTTTAACAGATATAAAATCAACTGAAAATAATTATATTAAATTTATCATAGACAAAATTGAAAACCAAACAGTTTTTTTAAAACCTTTATCATTAGAACCTTCTTTTATCAATCAACAATATGAAAAATTAAACAACTTAAATATCCCTTATGACGTTGGAAAAGAAATCATTGAATCTTTAGCTAAATTTCAAATACCTGCAAATGATTTCTTTATTTTATTAGTTTATGAAAACTTAAAATTTTTTAAAGCTTTAAGAAAAATGGATACTGAAAAAATAATAGATATATTAAAAAACATTACCAAAGAAAATATAACACATAAGGATGAATCATACAAGTTAATAGAGAATATTATAAACAAACTAAAAGATACTGATATTAATCATTTGTGTTTTTTACTTGAAAATGACATAGAATTAAACCCTGAAAATATCCTAAAGCTCCAATCTTTTCTTAAAGATATTGATATAAATGACTTGATTGAAAAACATGCAAAAAAAGAAACTAAAAATAAAATTATTGATTTTAATGATTTTATAAGTAAAATTAAGATATGTGACCTTCAAGATTCAATAAAAAATCTTTTAAATTTTAAGGATTTACTTGAAAAAATAAATAACAATTATCTTATATACTACTTTAATCAATACGAAAAAAATAATGTTTTTAAAAACCTAGTAGTAATAAAAAAAGACAAAAATACTCCTAAAGATTATAAGGTAGCAAAAATATTTTTAAGAATAAACACAGACAAGCTTGGTACTGTAGAAGCTTTTTTATATAAAAATTTTTCAAATATATCAATAACGTTTAAAGTTGAAGAAAAATATGAAAAAATATTTAAAAATAATTTTAGCCTATTAAGCTCTATGTTATCAAATAAAGGATTAAAGATTCAAAATTTTGAAGTTCAACCTTTAAAACAAAAAACTTCATTAGTTGAAATTAATAACTTTTTTGAAACTATAAAAAAATTGGATGTGAAAATATGAAAAAGAAAGCCGTAGCATTAAAATATAATAAAAATCTTAAAGCTCCTTATGTAACTGCTGTAGGGTTTGGACAAGTAGCTGAAAAAATAATAAAAATAGCAAAAGAATCTAACATTCCTATAGTTGAAAATGAAAATTTAGTAGATTCTCTATCAAAACTTCCTCTAAACCAACCTATTCCCCCTGAACTTTATGAAGCAGTAGCAGAAATAATAGCCTTTGTATACAAAATAAATAATCAAATAAAATAGAAAGGATGATTATATGTTTGATATATTTTCTGGACTAGAAGAATTAGGATTTAATAATGTTGACATAGACCTTTATAAAAATGAAAAAACTGAAGAAAACAAAAAAGATGAAGAAAATAAAAATGATCCTTTAAAATTATTGTATGATAAAACTATTGACTGTCCTGTCTGTAATACACAATTTAAAACTAAAACCGTCAAGGTTGGAAAGGCTAGGCTTATATCCCAAGATACAGATTTTATGCCTATTTATGAAAATATAAATCCTTTATTTTACGATGTAATAATTTGTCCAAAATGCGGCTATGCTGCAATGGTAAGTTATTTTAATAAAATAAGACAATTTCAAATCGAACTAATTTTAAATAATATTACTCCAAAATTTAAACCAAAAAAATATCCTGATGTTTACGATGTAGATATAGCAATAGAACGTTATAAATTTTCCTTATTAAATTGTGCCATTAAGAATGCCAAAAGTAGCGAAAAAGCCTTTAACTGTCTAAAAATCGCATGGATGTATAGACTAAAAAAAGATACTGAAAACGAATTAAAATTCCTTGAATTAGCCTATATAGGATTTAAAGAAGCTCTTGAAAAAGAGCCATTTCCTGTATGCAACATGGATCAATATACACTAATGTATCTTATTGGAGAGCTTGCAAGAAGAATTGGAAAAAAAGATGAAGCTCTTATATGGTTTGGACAAGTTATAATTGCAAAAAATGCAAGGACAAAAATAAAAGAATTGGCAAGGGAACAAAAAGACTTAATTAAAAGCAGTGTCAACTAGTTTATCAAATCCTCTTTAGTTCTAGCCTCTCCAACCATATCCAAAAGCATTTTCTCATTGCCAATTCTTTTAAATATTCTAGGAATGAAAACCGAATTAAATGGTAAAATAATATTGATTAACTAAAGGAGTGAAATTTATGGCAAGTTATGATTTTATATCCTATACAATAGGAAATGAAATAAACTTAAATGAAATAGCAGGTCATTTTGGTATAAATAAAAAATTTAAGTGGGAAGAACCTTTAATATTAAGAGAAAAAAATCTTAAAGGTATTTTAGCAAAGCCAGAAGATAAACTTGTTTTTATTTTTTCTTTTGGAAGTATCGTATGTGTTAATATGGCATTTCATGAAACCCAAGATGTAATCAATTATCTTAAAAAAATCGATAAAAACCTTAAAAACAATCCCCCTACTATGATAAAAGATAACTTTAAACTTATAGTAAATCCAAACGCAAAATTTGAAGTAACTTATAACTCCATAACAATCAGCAGAATTCATGACTATCATTTTAACATTATTGCTACAGTCTTAGCTAAATCAGTAGCCCTTGAAAAAATAGAAGAAGATATAGATATACTATTAGACAAGATAGAAGATATAGTCAACTTCCTTGAAAAAGGCAAACTAAATATTAGCGATGAAAATCTAGCCAAAATGTCCAGCAAAATTTTGCGTTTTAAATATAACACTATATCATATATTATGCTCCTTGATAAACCTCAAATTGCTTGGGAAAATGAAGATGCAGAAAAATTTTTTATTGAACTATCTGATTTATTCGAGTTAAATGATAGATATGAAAAAATAAAACATAAAACTGAACTTTTGCTAGATATTACAGAAGTTTTCTCAAGCCTTACTCAATCAAAACGTAATGCAAAACTCGAATGGATGGTTATAATACTATTTCTTGTAGAAATTATACTTTCATTAATTGAAAAATTTATATAAAAAAGGGCAGACAATCTGCCCTTTTTTATATAAATAAACTTGTATCTGACTTTTCAGCTTCTGCTAAAAATGAAGCTACTCCTCCCAATTCTACTCCATCTATAAGCTCTTCCTTTTTAATTCCCATAACGTCCATTGACATAGAACATGCAACAAGCTTTACTCCATTCTTTTTAGCTTGTTCTATAAGTTCTTCTAAAGAAGCTATATTCTTTTTAGCCATTATTGACCTTATTAATTTCGCTCCAATTCCACCCATGTTCATTTTTGATAATCCAAGTTTTTTACTTCCTTTTGGCATCATCTTTGCAAACATCTTTTCAATAAAGTTTTTATTAACCTTTGGAGCAACTTCCTTCCTTAAAATATTTAAGCCCCAGAAAGTAAAGAACATAGTAACTGGTCTTCCCATTGCAGCAGCACCATTTGCAATTATAAATGAAGCAATAGCTTTATCTAAATCACCACTAAACACTATTATGCTTTTACCATTTCTTGATTCATTAGAAAAACTTTCACCCTTTAAGTTGTTTTTTTTTCCTTTTTGAATAAAAGCAACATAGGAATCTTTAGTCTTATCTATTTTTATTAGACTATTTCCTGTTCTTTCACACCATGCTTTTATATCATTTGAAAAAGCAGGGTCAGTAACATGAACTTCTAATATTTCTCCTTCTTTTATCTTTTCAATTTCATTTTTAACCTTCATTATTGGCCCTGGACATTGTAATCCACAAGCATTAATCTTTATAGTATTTATGGCATCTACATCTACATCCTTGCTTTCTATTTTTGTCATCTCATCATTTAATTTTATGCCTTCACCATATCTTTTTTTAGATGCCTGATAAATATCATATCCTCCACTTAAGTTATATACATCAAAACCATTTTGAACTAATATCCTATATGCAATATATCCCCTCAATCCTACTTTACAATATACTATTATTTTTTTATCTCTTGGAATTTCGTTTATTCTATTTCTTAATTCATCAACAGGAATATTTAAAGCCCCTTCAATATGACCTGCTTCATATTCTAAATCAGTTCTTACATCTACTATAAAATATTCATTCCTATCTAGATTGTCTATCTCATCCCAATGAATAATCTTCATATCCCCTTTTAAAATATTTGCAGCCGTAAAACCTGCCATATTAACAGGATCCTTTGCAGATGAATAAGGAGGAGCATATGCAAGTTCCAACTCTTCTAAATCATAAACAGTTAATCCATGTCTTATTGCAGTTGCTAAAACATCTATTCTCTTATCAACTCCATCTCTTCCAACAATTTGTGCTCCTAAAATTCTTCCATCTTCAGGTGAGAATAAAAGCTTTATAGTCATAACAAAAGCCCCCGGATAATATCCTGCATGGGAACCTGAATGTGTATAGGATTTCAGATAAGGAATGCCCATTCTCTTTAAAGTCTTTTCATTGGCACCTGTTGCTGCTGCTGTCATATCAAAAACTTTCAATATGGAAGTTCCTTGAGTTGCTTTATATTTTACAGCTCTTCCACAGATATTGTCTGCTGCAATCCTTCCTTGCTTGTTAGCAGGTCCTGCAAGAGGAATTAAAGTCCAAGCTCCTGTAACAAAATCCTTAACTTCAATCGCATCACCAACAGCATAAATATAAGGGTCACTTGTCCTTAAATATTCATCAACTCTAATTCCCCCTCTTTCTCCAATCTCAAGCCCTGCTTCTTTTGCAAGTTTAACCTCTGGCCTTACTCCAATAGCTAAAATAACCATGTCTGCTTTAAGGACTCTTCCACTTTTTAAAACAACATCAAGCTCTCCTTCTTTATCAAATTTTTCTACTGCATCTGATGTTATAACCTCAACACCATTATCATTCATATGCTTTTCAAGTATCCTTGCCATTTCAATATCAAAAGGCCCTAAAATTTGATCCATAGCCTCAACTAAAGTAACTTCTAAACCTGCATCTTTTAGATTTTCAGCCATTTCAACCCCTATAAATCCTCCACCAATAACAACTGCCTTCTTAGGTTTATTGTTTTCAATAAAAATCTTTATTCTGTCAACATCCGCCATATTTCTTAAAGTAAATATATTATTCTTTTCAACACCCTCAATTGGAGGAACAAATGGAGCTGCACCTGGAGAAAGTATTAGATAATCATATTTTTCTCTATAAATCTTTCCCTCTGATACAACTTCAACTTCTTTTGTATCTCTAAATATTTTAGTAACTTCGCTTCTTACTCTAATATCAATATTAAATCTTTTTTCCATTCCTTCTTCAGTTTGAACTAGTAAATTTTCTCTTTCCTTTATTGTTCCGCCAATATAGTATGGTAAGCCACAATTAGCAAAAGAAATATAATCTCCTCTTTCAAACATTATTATTTCAATATTTTCGTCTAACCTTCTAAGTCTTGCAGCAGCACTAGCTCCACCAGCTACTCCACCTACTATTATTACCCTCTTTTTCATTAGATCATCTCCTTGTTAAAAAATTGTTTTTTAAGTTGATACTTTTATATTATAAGGATAATATAAAAAAAGTTTAATGTCAATATACCTTACAAGGGTAAAGTAATTTAAAATGTTAAATTTGATAAAAAAACACAAATTTTATATAATTCTATATATAATTCTTTACAAAACGAGGTGTTAGTATGCTAGAAAATATAAAAGCTGTAATCTTTGATTTAGATGGAACTTTAATTGATTCTTTATGGGTATGGAAACAAGTAGATGTGGATTACCTAAAAAAACATGGAATTAAACCTCCTAAAGACTTGCAAAAACATATAGAGGGCTTAAGTTTTGTTGACACAGCCATATATTTTAAAGAACAATTTGGAATAAAGGATTCAATAGAAGATATAATGGCTGAATGGCATAAAATGGTTTCAAATTATTATTCTTCTGTAATTGAAATTAAAAAAGGTGTAAAAGAATTTTTACAATACCTTAAATCTAAGAAGTATAAAATAGGTATTGCAACCAGCAATTCAATAGAGCTTGTAAAAGCTGTTTTACAACGAAATAGAATACTAGAGTATTTTGAAGTTATTGTTACAACAGATGAAGTTTCAAAAAGCAAAACAGAACCTGATGTGTTTTTAGAAGCAGCCAAAAGATTAAACGTATCTCCTAAGGAATGTTTAGTATTTGAAGATACAATTTCAGGAGCTATAGGAGCTAAAAAAGCAGGCATGAAAGTTATAGGGGTATTTGATGAAAATGGTTCTTGTAGCCCTGAAGAATTTAAAGAATATGTTGAACATATAATAGATGATTTTCAATGTATAGTTGAAAATTATTGTAAATAAAAATGCCTAAGGTGTCCTTATACCTTACAAGGACACCTAAAGCATACCTAAAACATATCTTTCAAGGTATGGGTTTATTGAAAATTTGTCTTTAATAGCTAAATATTTTTCTAATGCTTTTGAATTTTTATCTGAAACCTTTATGGCTCTTATAAGCAAATTCTTAGGAGTATCAAGTGGAGAAACATACTCGACTATAGATACTTTATAACCAGCAGCCTCTAAAAGAAGCCCTCTTATTCCATCTGTTAAAACATCTGCAAACCTTGATTTTAAAATTCCATGTTTAAATATATCTTGAAGTTCTTCATATTTAATCTGCTCTAATAATTCTCTATGACAACAAGGAACTGCAAATATAGCCTTTGCATTAAAATTTATAGCCGCACCTAATGCCATATCTGTTGCTATGTCACATGCATGAAGACTAATAACTATATCAATTCTTCTATCTGGAACAAAATTTTTTATATTTTCCTTTAGAAACACCATATTTTTATATCCAAGCTTAGAGGCAATCTTTTTTGAATTTTCTATAACAGTTTCAGATGTATCTATTCCTATAAAATAACAATTCTTCTTTTTCTTTTCTTTTATATAATAATTGAGAACAAAAGTTAAGTATGATTTTCCACAAGCACAATCTAAAACGTTTATTGTATCTAAATCCTTTAGTTCATCTAAATAAGAATCAATAAGCTCAACAAAATGATCAATCTGATTGTACTTTCTTATCATATCATTTTTTAGTTTTCCATCATTTGTTAAAATACCTATTGCTTTTAAAAGCTCATCTGCTTCCCCAATCTTTATATAATAATTTCTCTTTAAATTTAAACCAGTCCATTCATGTTCTTTTTCATTTTGACTTATTTCTTCATCAATATTTTTAATCTTTATATTTTTATTATCAGCCATCAATATAGTAGTTTTTCCTCTCTCAAATAAACTAAACTCTAAAGAATCATATTTTAAAGCTTCCCCACATATAAAATCACAAAGCTCACTAAGTTCTATTTTAAAATTCTGGCCGTTGTAAAATAAATTCTTATTATCGATATCATATATACCTTTATATTCTCTATTACCAGATTTAAAGGAAATTTCAACTCCTTTTAAAAAGTCTACATTCTCTTCTGCTCTAATAATTATAGATGAAAGCATAAATTTTAACTTATTAATTGCTTGCTTATTCAAATAAATCACCCCTTTTTCAAGATACTTAATTATTATAGCAAAAAATCAATATAGGGGGAACCATATCCCCCTTTTATGTTAAACAGCTAAATATTCTACTTCAATATCAAATTTCTTTCCTTTAGCTGTTGAAATTCCTAAGATGAAATTTATGCCATACTTTTCTTCAACAAATTTAATTCTTTTCAAAAATTCTTGAATATCATCGTAGTTATCTTTAAACATATAATTTAGGTTATCAATAAAAATAGTATCAATATCATAGTCTTCTGAAACTATTCCATATACAAAACCTAAAAGAGAATCAATTGATGAAATGGGAAATTGAGATGCATCTACAAGCCTTATACAAGGTTTTAAATCAAACATGCCTTCTAAATTATTACTAATATAAACAATATGTCCTTTAGAATTTAAAGCCATTTCATTAGCAGTTGAGATAAGCTTTTTGGTTTTACCGGCTCCCTTCTCGCCGGTGATAACCTGAACCATTTTATCACCTCATTTATTTAATCTTATAATAATCATACTATATTCAGAAAATTTTTTCAATTTTATTTTTAAATATAAAAAATGAGACCCTAGTAGAAATCTACTAAGGTCCCTTTAAACCCACAATATGAAATTCAACATCAGGTAAAAGTTTTTTTAACTCTTCAATAATGCTGCTTTTATAATCTAAAGGTGATGCTCCTAAAACTATCTTATGTATATTATTTTTTTTAGCAAAATCCGCAATTGTTTTAGCTATATAGTTAGACCTTAAAATAGTCATCGAAGCACCGTTTTCTTTAGATATATCAAACAAATACTCTAAAGCATCATCTTGATATGGTGTATTTAAAAAATTATCCCCTTCTTTTGCCACATGAAGAACATATATTTCTGACTGTTTATTATCTTTAAGCTCAACTCCTCTCTTTATAAGTCTTTCACAGGTTTTTTGTTGCGTAACACACACTAATATATTTTTTAGATTATTCACTAATTATTCCCCTTTCTGGGTGTACTAATTCTACATTTATTATAGCACATTTCTATTTTTTACAAAATACATTAATCCTGTCTTATAACTTCATCTAATTTTATTTTTCCTAAAGTAGATAATTTTAACCCTAATATATCTTCTTTATAAGCTACACCTGCTTGAGGATGATATAAGAATATCCATGGTGCATCATCAACTATTATTTTTTGTATTTCTTTATAAAGCTCTAATCTCTTTTGAGGATTTATAGTTTCTCTAGCTTCTTTCATTAACTCTATAACAGTTCTATTATCATACCCTGTAAAATTAGTTGCATTTTCAATATTAAACAACGGCTCTAGGTAATTGTCAGGATCCCCTGTGTCAGCAATCCATCCACTTATAAAAATATGACACTTAGCTATGGTTTGTGGCTTTAAATATTCTTCTCTAGAAACTTTGTTTATTGTGCATTTAAAACCTACTTTTTCCAGATCTTCCTTTATCATTTCTGCAATCTTTTCATAGGTATTATTTCCTGTTCCAACTCTTGTTTGTATTACAATTGTTTCTGAAGAAATATTTTTCCTAGATAAAATCGCCCTTGCCTTTGAAACATCATAAGAATATCCTAACAAATATGAGTTATCTATCATACCAGGCGGAATAGGCCCCTTAGACTCCTCTGCCATACCTTTCATTAAAGTGTCTATAATACGTTTTTTATCTATAGAAAAGTTAATAGCTTGTCTTATATCTTTATCTTTTATAATATTTGAATTTGACCTTAAATTAAATCCAGCATATGTTGTTGAAAGAACATGCTGCATTTTTATGGAAATATTTTTTTCTTTTAATCTTTCTAAGGTTTGCCTATCTTCAAAATATATAAAATCATATTTATTGTTTATAAAATCATCAACTATATTTTCCTGATTAAAATAAACTTCAACAACATCTATATAAGGCATTCCTCCAAAATAATCTTTAAAAGCTTTTAAAATACATTTTTCATCATCAATATAATCAATAAAATATGGCCCACAACCTACAAATTTACCTTTTGATATATCTTCCTTTGCTAAAACTGCACATGCCGTTTGGGCTAAATTTAATAAAAATCCTGTATATGGAGATTTAAGTTTAATAGCCAACCTATATCTATCTATAACTTGTATGCCTTTAACTTCTTTAGCTAAACCTTTTTGAAATTCATCGCTTCCTTCAATCAAAGATAAAAACCAAGCATTAGGAGAATTTAATTTAGGACTTAAAAGCCTTTCATAAGAATATTTTATATCCTCTGCTGTAATTTCTCTGCCATTATGAAATTTTGCTCCCTTTCTTAGATTAAATATCCAAGTTTTATTATCATCTTCAACAAACCAACTTTTTGCAATTCCTGGAAAAATTTCAGTGGAATTACCTTGAATTAATAACCCTGCATGAACATTTGAAAGCAATCTAGTAGTAGAAGAATCAAAAGACATGGCAGGATCTAGGTTATCCGGCTTATTACAAAAGTTAATCCTAATAACAGTTTCATTTAAGTTTTTATCAACTACTTTATTAATTACTGTATCAGTTATTAATTTTAAATCCTTTGAAGTTTGATATAAAGCATCTATTGAATCTTTAGTATATCCTGCATTTAATAGGGCATACTCTGTTTTTCTCATAAGCATTTGAGAATTTTCATTTAATTTATTAGTAGCTTCAATAACCTTTTCAAAACTTTCTACTTGCTTTGCAACTCCTTGACTTATTTCATCTGCCGCTACAACAGTGGTTTTTACTGCTTCAATTATCCTATTGAAAACCGCTTGTGTATCATCTGCAATATTAACTCCAACATTGACCATTTCTTTACTTTTAATCATTGCACCTTTAGTTCTATCAATCGTATCATTTATCTCTTTTATAGTTTGGGCAATTCTTTCTGCTGACTCACTACTTCTTTGAGCTAACTTTTTTACTTCTGCTGCAACAACAGCAAATCCCCTACCAACTTCCCCTGCTCTTGCAGCTTCTATAGATGCGTTTAAAGATAAAAGATTAGTTTGCTCTGCTATTTCCTTTATTATTTCTAACATCTCATTTATTTTAACAGCCTTTTCACTCAACATGATAATTATGTTGCTTATATCTTCCACAGACTTTTCTATACCCTTTATTGCATCAACTGATCTTTTAACTGCTTCAGTTCCTTCCTTAGCTATATTTAACGTCTCAAAAGCTGTTTCTTTAGATTGGGAGGTATTTGCAAAAACCTGTTGGGCAATAGCTGAATAACTGCTTATTTCATCTAATACATCATTTAAAGATTCCATGCTTTTTTCTACATTTTCATATATACCATTAATTGTATCAATGAGGTTTTGAGTTGAAAATTCCATCTCTTCAATTCTATTGATTATTTTATCTACTGCCTTTTCTTCATTTTTTAATCCTAGCGTTATATTCAAATCCATTTCTAATGAATTATTTTCCGTTAAATCTACTTTTTCTTGTTTTCTACTTTTTCTAAAAATATCTAACATAAAACCACCCTTTTCATATAAAATTCGTCATTTCACATAAATTATATAATATAATGTAGACCTCTTCAAGAATTTTACTTTTTCAAACTAGAAAAATTATTATATAATAACATATAATAACTATATAAGAATAAAAAGGGTGAAAACCGTGGAACTACAAAAACTTCTTAGCTTAATATCTAAAGAGGAAGGACTAAAACTAGATTTTAAAGAAAAGTTAAACATAGAAACAGAATCAGGCAAAAAAGAACTTGCAAAGGATATATGCGCCATTGCTAATTCAAAAGGTGGAAGAGGATACTTAATCTTTGGAATAGAAGATAAAAGCAAAAAAATTATTGGAATAAACAAACAGGAATTTAATGAAGAAAAAATTCAGCAAATCATATCAACTAGAATCGAACCTCCTGTGCCTATTTCTGTAGATACAGTAGATTTTAACGGTAAAACAATAGGAATAATAACAATATTTAACACGGATCAAAAGCCTTTTCAGCTGAGAGAAACAGGAGCTTTTTATATAAGGAGAGGCTCTACAACCGATTACATGCGAAGGGATGAAATTGCATCAATTTTTCAAGATGTAGGCTTATTATCTATAGATCAAACTCCAGTTATAAAGTCAAAATTAAAAGATTTAGACTTTGATAAAATAATGGAATTTTTCAAACTATCAGGGATAAACTCCCCTGTTGATAATCATCTTTTAATTTCTGCTGGTATAGCTTCTAAAATAAATGACAGCAATGAGATTCACCCAACAATAGGTGGAATGCTTCTTTTTGGTAAAAATCCAGATATTTTTCTTCCCTATGCCATAATAATTATTCATAACTATATAAATAATTGTCTCCCCAAAATTTATATATCAAAAGGAACAATACTAGATATGCTAAAGAATGCTATAAATTTTATAAATAACATTTATAATGACATCTTACTAAGAGCCGTTATCCAAGACTATTTATGTAAAGCTGTCATTTACAGAGACTATTTTTGCATAAATAGATGTATCGAAGTTTATATAAAAAACAATAAAATAGAAATAGTAAATCCTGGAGCTGCCATAAAGGTAAATAATAAATATATAAAACATAATTTATGGCTTTACTCTAAGCTTTTAACAATAGATAAAGACAAAGAATTTTTATATAAAAATTATAACAAACAAATATTTGAAAAAAAGTATGGAAAAATAAAATCCTACAACATACTATCAGACAACCTTTATAAAGTAATAATACCTACAATTTGTAAAAACTACGAATAAAAAGCTGGATTGCTTTATAAAAGCAATCCAGCAACTGCAGCATTTAAAAGTCCAACCAATGTTCCTCCTATAAGAGCTCTAACTCCCAATTTTGCAATATCTGAACGTCTGTTTGGAGCAAGTCCTCCAATTCCTCCAATTTGTATTGCAATTGAGCTTATATTAGCAAAACCACAAAGAGCATAAGTTAATAAAGCTATAGTTCTTGGTTGTAATGCTCCATTCTTTATAAGTTCAGATAAATTAGCATAAGCAAAGAATTCATTTATAACTATTTTTTGCCCTAATAGGCTACCTGCTGAAATTACATCTTTAAGAGGAACTCCCATTATAAATGTAAGTGGAGCAAATAATCTTCCTAAAATCCATTCAAGACTTAAATCTCTTATACCTATTAAAAATCCTATTTTACCTATCAAATAATTTACAAGGTAAGTAAGAGCTATAAATGCTATAAGCATGCCACCTACGTTAAGACTTAACTGTAATCCTTCTGCAGCACCACGGGCTGCTGCATCTATTACATTGGCATCAACCTTTTCAAACTCCATATCGACTTTACCTTTTGTTTTTGGTTCTTCAGTTTCTGGTAACAATATCTTTGATATCATTAAGCTTGCTGGGGCAGCCATTAAGCTTGCAGCCATTAAGTGTTTTGCACTTATTCCCATTGCTATATATCCTGCCATTACTCCACCAGCAACAGTAGCCATTCCACCTACCATTATTGTTAAAAGCTCTGATCTTGTCATATCACTTACATATGGCTTTATTAATAATGGTGCTTCTGTTTGCCCTAAGAATATATTTGCAGTATTAGAAAGTGACTCTGCTCCTGATGTTCCAAGAAGCTTTAGCATTATCTTAGCTAAAAATGATACAACAGCCTGCATAACTCCTAAGTAATATAATATACTCATAAGTGCAGAAAAGAATATTATTGTTGGCAATATTTGAAGAGCAAATATAACTCCAAACTTTTCTGAATTAATTAAATCACCAAATAAGAAGGATGTTCCGTATCTTGTAAAATCTAAAAGTTTTGTAACGCCTCTACTGATAACATCAAATACTCTCTGTCCTAAAGGCCACTTTAAAACTATAAGTGCAAAAATTAATTGAATTGATAAACCTTTTGCAACTAAAATCCAATTTACCTTCTTCTTATTTTCTGAAAGTAAATAAGCAATCCCTATAATAACTATTATTCCGAGTAAGCTAATCAGTTTTTCCATATAATTTCTCCTTTCCTTCAAATTATTTTTTAATTCGACAAATTTTAATTTAATATAAAATTAAATGAATTTCAATATACATTCAAATAGTTCTAAATTTAAAATACTTTTGAATAAAATATTAATTCAAAATTATATGCTAAATCTTGTAGTTACAAATAAATTTCAATACAAAAAGCACTTTATTCAGATGCCAGATTTGAAAAATATAAATTAACCCCTAAAACATTCAAAAGAAGGCATCTGATAAAGTGCTTAAGTTTGTCAATAACTTACTAAGTTTAAAAGATGTTTTTGTAAAAATATTATGTATCTCTAAATACTAGAACTAAGCTTATTTCTGTATTCACTTGGAATCTTTAAAATCAATACAGAAACTAAAACACAAGAAACAACCTTATCGATTATGTTTCCAGTAACTCTTGGAATAAATGCTGAAGTAAATATTGAATGTCCTGTTTGTCTTAACCAAGCAAATATAAAGTCATTTCCTGACCCAGTAATTCCTCCATAAATCCATACAGCTATCGGTGTTCCAATAAGTGGACAAATAACTGCTAAAAGAATCCCCGTAATAATTGCAGTCTTAATATCAAATCTATATTTCTTAGTTATAAAGCCTACTATAATACCGACAGCAACATTTACTAATAGGAATGGAATATCTTTTGGATTAGTTAACATACCTTGAATTATATTTGTTAGAGCTCCAACTACAGCTCCATTCCACGGTCCTACCAAAGCAGCAATAAATATTGTTCCAATTGTATCTAGAAATATAAAAGGTATATTTAACATCCCCACAACCGTTCCTAAAACAATATTAAGTGCTACTGCAATGGCACTTAATATTAAAACAAAAATTTTCTTATTTTGCATTTTAGCCCCTCCCGTCATTTAGTTAATTACATAGCTATTCTAACACCTTAAGGGGCTAATGTTAAATTGATAATATTAATAAAAACTGATTATACTATTTTAATCATAAATTACACTTTTTTAAATGTTCAATTATGTTATTTGAGCTTGACAAATTCTCTTCATCTAATCCTAAAAACTTTATGTTCAAACTATTTTGGTTCAACAAATTTTCTATTTCTTCAATAAAAACACCTTTTCCTTGAATAATTTTTAAATCATTAACTTTTTCATTTATTGCAAATTCTACCCCAACTTCTCCACCCCATTTTGTCGATGAACAGGTTTTGTTTACTCCACAGCTTGGACTACCATCTATACCAATCACAGCATGAATCTCATAACCATTTTTAACGTAATCTATTATCTGATTAAGATATGGCATAAAAATATTTCTACAATGTTCCCTAAAATATGGGGTATCAAACTGCTCTTTAACATGTCCCCATCTTCTAATTCCATACAGAGTAACTTCCGGACATGGAAGTTGTATTATTCCATATTTTTCCTTAATCAAAAGATTTACTAAATTATTTTGTACTTCCTTATGAATTGAAAAACCCTCAACCTTAGAATTTGCATTTAATATACAATGACACAAAATTACCATCTTTTTTGATCTATTCATTAAATTCACTCCTTTAAACTAAACTAAAATTATAATTGAACATTAAGCCTCATCCTTTAAGGATGAGGCTTAAATTATTCTATTCCTAATTTATTGTAAATGTCTTTTATTTGCTTTTCATGGAGTGATAATATTAAGTTTATCTTTTCTTCTACATAATCATGATTATCTTTAAACTCAAACTTTACAAGCCATGTAGGATTATATTCTTCTACTTCTTCAATTTGAACGTCTAAATCAGCATATTTTTCCATATCATAAAGATCAAATATTTCATTATACTGTTCATCCGTAACATCTTTGTCAGTAGATAAATATATAAAGCACATGTTATTTTCTACATAAGCTTTTTGTATAAACTGTAATCCAGTTTCAACTTCATAGCTTCCAAGTTCCTCTGTTAATATGTTGTTTTCTCTTTTAAACAATACAACTGCCTTACCCTCCATATAACCACCCCTTAGAACTTCAATCTTTCTAAAATATAGTCTTTAACTTCACTTATAGGAATTCTAACCTGCTGCATTGTATCCCTATCTCTTATAGTAACCATGTTATCATTTACAGAATCAAAATCGTATGTTATGCAGAAAGGTGTTCCTATTTCATCTTGTCTTCTATAACGCTTACCTATACTTCCTGTTTCATCATAATCAACCATAAATTCCTTTGAAAGATCCTCATATATCTTCTTTGCACCGTCTGCTAACTTCTTTGAAAGTGGTAAAACTGCAGCTTTAAACGGAGCTAATGCTGGATGGAATCTTAAAACTACCCTTACATCACCATCTTCTAACGTTTCCTCATCATAAGCATCCACTAAAAAGGCAAGTAATACTCTATCTACTCCAACTGATGGTTCTATACAATATGGAACAATTTTTTCATTTGTTTCAGGGTCAAAATAAACTAATTCTTCACCAGAATGTTGTATATGTTGTTTTAAGTCAAAATCTGTTCTATCTGCTATTCCCCAAAGTTCTCCCCATCCAAATGGGAATTTATATTCTATATCTGTAGTTGCATTACTGTAATGGGATAGCTCTTCCTTTTCATGATCTCTTAATCTTATATTTTCTTCCTTCATTCCAAGACTTAAAAGCCAATTTTTGCAGAAATTCTTCCAATACTCAAACCATTCTAAATCTTCTCCTGGCTTGCAGAAAAATTCAAGTTCCATTTGTTCAAATTCTCTTGTTCTAAATATGAAATTTCCTGGAGTTATTTCATTTCTAAAGGATTTACCAATTTGACCTATTCCAAATGGTAATTTTTTTCTTGAAGTTCTTAATACGTTTTTAAAATTAACAAATATTCCCTGAGCTGTTTCCGGTCTTAAATAAACTAAAGATTTAGAGTCCTCTGTAACCCCTTGATAGGTTTTAAACATAAGATTAAACTGCCTAATATCTGTCCAATCAAAGGCTCCACAATCTGGACACTTAATTTGATGTTCTTTTATGTACTCCATCATCTTTTCATTACTCCAGCCACCAGCATTAGGTTCTATACCGTTATTTTGCATATATTCTTCAATAAGTTTATCTGCTCTAAACCTTGATTTACAATTTCTACAATCCATCAATGGATCACTAAAACCTGCAACGTGTCCTGAAGCTACCCAAACTTGAGGATTCATTAAAATAGCACAATCTACTCCAACATTATAAGGGGATTCTTGAATAAACTTTTTCCACCAAGCTTTTTTTATGTTATTCTTAAGCTCTACCCCTAAAGGACCATAATCCCAGGTATTAGCTAATCCTCCATAGATTTCAGAACCTGGAAATATAAAACCTCTGCTTTTGCACAACGCAACTATCTTATCCATAGTTTTTTCAACAGCCATGATATCCCTCCTTTATATATTACAACACAAAAGCCTTCCATCCCGTAAGGGACGAAAGGCTAAGCTTCCGCGGTTCCACCCTAATTGGCCAAATGGCCCACTTTACTGCTAAATACTCCAGGGCGCCCTTCGTTGAACCTCAATGCCAGTCTTCCACCCTCACCGGCTCGCTAAAATTGAGAGTTTCAACTACTCCTCCCCTTCATAGTATCAATATTAACTTTTATTGTTATAATATCAAATTATTTTATTTTGTCAAGCACCTTATCTTCCTAATATTTCTTCAAGCTTTCTCCTTTGTTCTTCAAAACCAGGTTTTCCTAAAAGAGCAAACATATTCTTTTTATAAGCTTCAACTCCTGGCTGATCAAAAGGATTAACTCCTAATATGTAACCACTAATACCACAGGCCTTTTCAAACATATATACTAATTTACCAAAATAATATGGAGTAAGTTCAGGAATGTTTATAATTATGTTAGGAACATTTCCATCCGTATGTGCAAGAACCGTCCCTTCAAATGCTTTTTTATTAACAAAATCCATAGTTTTTCCTGCAAGGAAATTAAGACCGTCTATATTATCTTTATCCTCCATTATTTCAATATCATATCTTGGTTTTTCTACATTTAAAACTGTTTCAAATATATGTCTTAAACCATCTTGTATATATTGTCCCATTGAGTGAAGATCAGTAGTAAAATCTACTGATGCAGGATAAATTCCTTTTCCATCCTTTCCTTCGCTTTCACCAAATAATTGTTTCCACCATTCAGCAAAATAGTGTAATCCTGGTTCATAATTGGCCATTATTTCAACAGTTTTTCCTTTTCTATATAAAATATTTCTAATCGCTGCATAAAGGTAAGCTGCATTATTAAACACATCTAAATTAGAATATTCATCCATACCATCCTGTGCACCCTTTATTATTTCTTTTATATCAACTCCACTTACAGCAATTGGTAAAAGACCAACTGCAGTTAAAACAGAATATCTTCCTCCTACATCATCAGGAATAACAAAGGTTTCATAGCCTTCTTCTTCTGCAAGCTTTCTTAAAGCTCCTTTTGATTTATCTGTTGTTGCGTATATTCTCTTTCTTGCTTCTTCTTTCCCATATTTTCTTTCCATGTATTCTTTTAAAATTCTAAAAGCTATAGCAGGTTCTGTTGTTGTTCCTGATTTTGAAATTACATTTACAGAAATATCCTTTCCTTCTAATATTTCAAGTAAATCATGCATATAAACAGGACTTATGTTATTTCCAACAAAATAAATTTCTGGAGTTTTCCTTTTGTTCTTTGGTAAAATATTATAAAACGTATGATTTAACATTTCAATTGCAGCTCTTGCCCCTAAGTAGGAACCTCCAATCCCTATAACAACAAAAACATCTGAATTTTCTTTTATTCTTTCTGCTGCCCTTAATATCCTTTTAAATTCATCCTTATCATAATCTCGTGGCAAAGTTACCCATCCTAAAAAATCACTGCCTGGACCTGTTTTATTATGTAATTTTTCATGGGCATCTTTAATTTGTGACTCTAAATTATTAATTTCTTCAACTTTCACAAAAGGCAAAACTTTAGAATAATCAAGGGTAATATTTTTCATAATTATTACCTCCACTAACAAAATTTATTATAAATTTTATAACAATAAATTGCTTAAATCAATAAAGGCTAATGAAAAACATTAGCCTTTATCATATTTTTTCTTTAAATCTTTAAATATTTTAAGGTGAAGCTTCTCATCTTCTATTATTCTACTTAAAAGCTCCTTTATATACTTATCTTTTATTAACATCCTGTGGTTTTCATACTGATTTATAGCCTGCTGTTCTGATTCAATGTCTATATCTATCATTTTGCTTATATCTGTTTCGTAATTTACAAATTTTGAATTCCATGGATAATAAAGACCCATATAAGGAACAGCATAAATAGGCTTTAATCCTAAAAGCTTTATAGTTTCTCCTAAAAGTTCTAAATGCTTCATCTCAATTATGGCAATTCCTGATAAAACTTCAGCGTAATCCTTAAACTCATCCTCAGAAAGTATATGTTGATAAACATATAGCATTACTGCTGAAAGTTCACTTACTATACCAGAATAGTCTTCTAAAAGTAAATTAGCATAGTAAAAGTTTTTCTTTTCAATCTTAGGCTCAGGATACTTTTCACTTGCAGAAAAATTAATAGCCTTTTTTATATCCCCCGGCATATAAACCCCTTAAAAACCCTATTACAATTTCTATAATATGAAAGAATTATAAAAATTGTTACAAATTAAAAGCCTTTTCTAAAACTTTAATTAAAAGATTAATTGCAGCTTCTATATCTTTTTTACTAACCATTTCGCTATCTGAATGAATATATCTTGTCGGAATAGATACAACTCCAGTTGGAACTCCAGCCTTTGAAACATGTATTTCTGCTGCATCTGTAGTTCCTAAATCCAATATTTCAAACTGATATTTTATATTATATTCCTCAGCTATACTTACCAATAAATCTTTTACTTTAGGATGAACAATAAATCCTCTATCCATTATCTTTATCGCAGCACCTTCTCCTAGCTTTACTACCATTTTATTGCAATTTGGTGTATCTCCTGTTGATGTAACATCTACAACTATAGCTAAATCAGGTTGGATTTTATATGCAGCAACCTTAGCTCCCCTAAGGCCTACTTCTTCTTGTGTTGTAAATACAAAATAAACATCATTATCCGTATCCTTTATATTCTTAACAAGCTCAATTAAAATATAACAACCTAATCTATCATCAAAAGCAGGACCAACTAATACATCTCCAAGATCTTTAAAATCAGATTTTAGAACTGCAAAATCTCCTACTTGGACCTTCTTGCTAGCTTCTTCTTTATTTCCTACACCAATATCTATAAAAAGATCCTTCATTGAAAGCTCTTTTATATCTGCCTTTTGTTCTTTTGCTATAATTCCTTCTACTCCATTTTTAAAAACAACCCTTTTAAATAAAAGCGAATAAGGATTTATACCACCAACATTTGAAAATCTTAAAAAACCATTTTCATCAATAAAATTTACCATAAAACCTATTTGATCCATATGGGAAGCTAACATAATTTTATTTTTACCTTTCCCTTTTTTTATAGCTATAACATTTCCTAAAACATCCTTTTGTATCTCATCAACATAATCTTTTATATTATCTATGATAAATTCAGCAACCATATCCTCTCTTCCTGATGGTCCATATATTGAAACTAATTTTTTTAAAATTTCCATTATAACTCCTCCTTTTCTAAACTTTCTAAAACCCTTTTAACTAACTTTAAAGTATTTTCATAATCATCCTTATTTATCATACTTATAGGAGAATGTATATATCTTGTTGGAACAGATATACTTGCCGTTATACAACCTACTTTTGACTTATGAATAGCTCCTGCATCATTACCTCCTACGGTGCCTCTTCTTAATTGATAAGGTATTTTGTAATATTCAGCTACTTTTATTATTCTTTTAAACAACCTTTCATTAACAATAGATGAAGAATCCATAACTGAAATGGCAGGTCCTTTTCCTGTTTGAGTAATAAAATCCTTTTCATCTTTTACAAAATCTGCACAAGTAGTTCCCTCTATAACAAGTCCTATTTCCGGTTCAATGCTATAAGCAGCTACTGTAGCTCCTCTAAGGCCTACTTCTTCTTGAACGGTAAAAACACAATATAAATCTAAGTTATAATTTTCTTTTAAAACATCTATAAGTATTGCACATCCTACTCTATCATCAAGTGCCTTTGCTTTTATATATCTTCCCATATCAACATATTCACTCTCAAAAGTTGCATAATCACCAATTTTAACATATTTTAAAGCCTCTTCTTTACTTGTAGCACCAATATCTATAAAAAGTTCTTTTATATCAACTGCTTTATTTTTTTCTACTTCGCTTTGAAGGTGTATAGGCTTGTATCCTATAACTCCTTTTATTTTTGTTCTTCCAAAAACAACCCTTTTAGATACTAAGATTCTTGAATCTATGCCTCCAACAGGAGCAAACTTTATTTTCCCATCATCTTTAATTGATGTAACTATAAACCCAACCTCATCCATATGAGCTGCAAGCATAACCCTTTTTCCTTTTCCTTTTTTATGAACTATTAAATTGCCAAGTTTATCTATATAAACATCTCCAAAATTTTTTACTTCTTCTTTTATTAAATTTCTTATCTCCTTTTCACATCCTGATACTCCAAAAGCATCTGTTAGTTTTTTAAGCATAAATATCACCCCAATCCTTTAAAGAAGAAATAAACAATACCAAAAGTCTTGCTGCTCTAATTATATCTTTATAATTGACAACCTCTGTTGATGTATGCATATACCTTATAGGAATAGACACTAAAAGAGTTGGTATTCCTTCTTGACATATTTGAAGATTCCAAGTTTCTGTTCCTGTAGATGCTGGCGATACATCTATTGTATATGGTATTGCATATTCATCAGCAATTTTTATAAGTTTTTCAGAAAGCTCAGGATGAATATTAGGACCTATTGTAATTTCAACTCCTTTTCCACATTCTATTTGTATATCTGAATCTGCATATTTATCTGCAAAAGTAACATCAACAACAATACCAATATCAGGACTAACTTCATAAGCAGTAGTTTTTATGCCTAAAAGTCCTCTTTCTTCCAAGCTTGTAGCAGCAAAGTAAACATCACAAGAATGTTTTATATTTTTAAGCTCTTTAGCGCATTCATAAAGCACCATAATTCCTGAACGATTATCAAGGGCCTTTCCTGTTATAAAATCTCCTAAAAGCCCAATAGAATGTCTTTTTACTGTTATAAAATCTCCTACACTTATTAATTTCTCTAATTCATCCCTTGTCATCCCACAATCTATAACCATTTCATCAATTTTAATAGACTTTTTTCTATCCTTATCAGTTAATACATGAGGAGGTTTTGCTCCTATTACACCAAAAACTTTTTCTTTTCCATGAATTATAACTTCCTGAGCAGGTAAAGTTTTAGGATCGACTCCTCCTACATTTGTAAAGTGAACAAAACCTCTATCATCAATATCAGTAACCATAAGACCAATTTCATCTGCATGAGCAGTTAACAACACCTTTAACCTATTTTCCCCTTCCCCCTTTTTTACTGCTATAAAATCTCCAAGTATTCCTTTTTTTATTTCATCTACTAAATCTTTAAATATATTTTCAAGCTTTTCATGTAATTGAAATTCACTTCCTGAAACTGCACTAAAATTACTCAAATCCTTTAAAATTTCTTTTCCTTCCATTAAATTCCCTCCTTCTTAAACTATTTTAAACTAAATATAATAAATTTTCAAAATTTATTTCAAACCTTGACACATATACCCGGTATAAGTATAATTAATCTTGCTTAAATTTTAAAGGAGGGACGTAAAATGCAAAAAAGAACAAATCATCAAAGTTGGTCATGGATAATATTAGCATCATTTATAATATTAGGATACTTCTATAGAATACTTGGACTCTTTGGTATAATATGTATGACTATGCCTTTATATCACGCCTTAAGAGGTAGAGGAAAAATTCATTGTTCCCATTATTGTCCAAGAGGATCACTGCTTGGAAAATTTTTAAAACATATATCCTTTAATAACACACTTCCAAACTTTATGAGAAGTAAAACTTTTAAAAACATATTACTTATACTAATGATTTCTTTACTAAGCCTTGCGCTTTCCCATTCACATGGACATATTCCAAAAATAGCTTTTGCTATTTATAGATTTATGTCACTATCCCTTTTAGTAGGAATAATAATTGGAATAATATTTAAACCAAGAAGCTGGTGTCAGATATGCCCTATGGGACATGCCTGTGACCTTATAGATAAAAACCTAATTAAAAAAGAGGGAACAAATTAGTTCCCTCTTTTATATTTTTCCTCCTTTTACCCCTGAACTTGCCTTTTTAAGAAGAGGAGTATCAAACACATATATGTTTTTGTTATGTTCTTCATTTTTTAATATAGCATATCCTATTAACTTATCTATAAGATCTTTAAATTTTATTCCTGTTGGTTCCCATAAATAGAAAGATATAGACCCTGGCATTGTATTTATTTCATTTACATAAATCTTCATGGTATCCTTTTCAACAAGAAAATCAATTCTTGAAATTCCTGAACAATCCAAGCATTTAAATACCTTTATTGCAAGTTCCTTTATCTCACTTGCTTTAGCATCTTCAATAGGTGCTGGAATTCTTCTCTCTGCACTTTTCATACCAGAGTTTTTATTTCCCCTTAGGTATTTATCTTCAAAGCTTAAAAACTCCTGCCATGAAACAGGCTGCTCTAAAACAGAAGCCTGATAATCATTATCAAAACCTATTACTGAACAATTAATTTCCATTGGATTATTTACTGCCTCTTCTACAATTACTTTTCTATCATAATTTATAGCAATTTCAATTGCATTTATAAGCTCTTCCCTATTTTTTGCCTTTGATATTCCTATACTTGAGCCTAAGTTTGCAGGTTTTACAAACATAGGATATTTTAATTTCTCTTCTATATGCTTTAAAACTTTTTCACTGTCATTTATATAATCCTTTCTTAAAAACCAAGTATAATTTACTATCGGGATTCCATTTGCCTTAAATATATCCTTCATAATTATTTTATCCATTCCAACTGCAGAACCTAAAACTCCACTTCCAACATAAGGAATGTTACAAAGTTCTAAAAGCCCTTGAATAGTTCCATCCTCTCCATGTGTCCCATGAAGTGCAGGGAAAACTACATCTATTCTTATTGGATCTTTAGTTCTTTTAAATAAACCTTTTTCAGGATAAAATTTTAAATAAGGATTGTTTGGTATAGGTTCAATATATACCCTATTTGCTTTTTTCAAAAGTTCATTTAAATCTCTATAATTTTTTATATCTAGTAAAACATCCCCTGTATACCATTCTCCCTGTTTTGTAATAAACAATGGAATAACATTATACTTTTCCTTATCAATATTTTCAACAACTTGAAGCCCTGTAATTACAGATACTTCATGTTCAACACTTCTTCCACCAAACATGACTAACACATTTTTCTTTTCCATCTCTATCCTCCTTAATTTTCATTATAATTATCAGGTAAATCATTTTCAAACAAAACAATATCTCCAAACTGAACTATCTTACTTAAAACTTTAGTTGCTTCATCAAGGCTATTAACAACAATTATTCTATCTTCTTTATAATTTTCTTCTTTTAATCCTTCAACTATAGGAATACTTCTTCTTTTACCAACAAGAATAGCATAATCACAAACCTTTGCTATCTTCTTTCCAAACTTTTTATTTTCTTCATACTCTGCATCTCCAAGTTCAATCATCCCTGGAGTTACAATTATCTTTTTTCCTCCCTCCATCTCACTTAAAGCTTCAAGAGCCTGGGAAGCTCCTTCCGGATTTGAATTAAAAGCATCATCTATAACTGTAATTCCATTATTTGTATCTAGTATTTGTAATCTATGAGGAACGGGTTCTATTTTTTCTATTCCTCTTTTAATTTCTTCCTCTGAAAGGCCAAGTTTTAAAGCAACAGCAACTCCTGCTAAAATATTATTTACATTATGCCTTCCTAAAAGTTTTGTTTTGCATTCAAAATTAACACATCTTCCATCAACATTTCCACAGACAGTAAATTTTAAACCTTCTTTAGTATTTTTTATGTCAGTTGCATAAATATTTATTCCTTCTTTTTTTGAGGTTCCATAAACATAAGTTTCTATATTCCTCTTCTTTGAAAGTTCAAAACATATATCATTATCTCCATTAAAAAATGCTATTCCATCATCAGGTAAAGATTCTATCAACTCATACTTAGTTTTTGCTATATTTTCTTTAGAACCCATAGTTTCAAGATGCTGAAGTCCAACCGCTGTTAGTACTCCTATTTTAGGATATACAATTTCACAAAGCTCCTTAATATCCCCAACATAACGTGCTCCCATTTCACAAACAAAAATTTCATGCTCATTCTTAAGTTGTTCTCTAACTACTTTAGTAACCCCCATTGGAGTGTTATAGCTCTCTGGGGTCATTATAGTATTATATTTTTCTGAAAGTATTGTTTTTATAAAATACTTTGTACTAGTTTTTCCATAACTTCCTGTAACTCCAATTACTAAAAGATCTTTTCTTCTTCTTATTATTTCTCTTGCCTCATTTATAAACTTTTGTTGAATTAGTTTTTCAATAGGAAGCATCAACTTTAAAGATAATAACATTAAGTAAGAAATAAATACTTGAATTAAAATAAGGCCATTTAAAAATGCTTGAAAAGATTTAAAAACAAAATAAGTTAAAAAAGCCAAAATAAAGTTAACAAAAAGAGCACAAGTAAATAATCTTATAGCTCTGTATGTAAATTTTAAAGGCTTCTTAGCTTTTTTTCTTGTTTTATAATGGGTATAAATATTAATCGAACTTATTAAAATCCATGCAGTCAGCAAAACAATATTTCCTGTTCTTTGAGGAAATAAATAACATATAAAAAGCAAAAATAAAAGTATAGTATTTCTTCTTAAATTATTTTTATCATATTTATTCATCCAATTTAAAAATTCATTTGGTTTATATCCTACAAGCTGGGCCATATGAAGGTAAAACCTATTATAATAAATCGAAACAAATGCAAAAAACAAAATAGAAACAAATATCAAAACCTTCAACCTAATCACTTCCTTTCAAGAAATTTGAAACTATAGCATTAAATTCATTTATGTTATCAAGGTAAGAAAAATGCCCTGCTTCTTTAAATACTACAAGCGATGCATTTGGTATTTCATTTTCCATTATTTTTGCCATATAAAGTGGTGTATCCTCATCCTTTTCTCCCCAAACAAGAAGAGTTGGAGCTTTTATCTTAGGAAGATATCCTCTTAAATCCTCATTTACTACCTTTACAAGGGTTTCCCTTAAAGGCCCTGCATTTTTATAATCCTTTGAACCATACTTTCTATAAAATTTTTCAACAGCTTCTTTATTATTTCCATTAAATAAAAGATATAATTTCTTTAAAAGTTTAAATTTATAAACTTTTAAATAATACCTCCATGTTCTTTTGGGCAAAACGCCTGCGCTATCAACAAGAACAACTTTTTCAACCCTTTCAGGATATAAAGAAGAAAACATTATAGAAACTCTTCCACCAAAGGAATGTCCTACTAAGCTAGCTTTGTCTATTTGAAGTTTTTCAAAAAACTTATAAAGCATTTGAGTATAATCTAAAACTCCCCAAGGTTTTGGTGGTAAAGATGAAAGTCCAAATCCTGGAAAATCTATTGCATATACTTCAAATTTTGTTGATAAATAATTAAAAACAGGTAAGAAGCTATCTGCTCTTCCGCCCCATCCATGAAGCAATATAACTTTTTTACCACTTCCTGCTTTTTTGTAGTATATATCCAAGCCATCTATTTTTATAAACATAAATTCACCTCTTTTATATAAATTCATACTACATTATACTACAATTTTATAACTTTTAAAATTATTATTAGGTTAAACATATAAATTAAGAAAATTTTAAAAATATTTTACCCTCTATTACACCAGATAGCAATGGAATAGAAAAAACAAAGATAAGCCATAGAACAAACTTGTTCTATGGCTATATTTTATACTGATCTATCCTTTTACCTTTATAAATATATGCATTTGTTGGGCAAGCGTGCAGACATTTTTGACAGGATATACATTTATTTTGAAACTCGAATTTATCATTGCTAAATTTAATATTTTTAGTAGGACAATTTTTTACACACTTTAAACACTTCACACAAAGTTTCATGTCAACTGAAAGATTTCTCTTTGCCCATCCTTTAGAATATTCATAAAACATTTTATATACTATTTTAGCTAGCTTAAATCTGAATTTACTTACTTTAACTATATTTATCTCATCATCTAAAAATTTTTTAACCAATAGTTTAACTTTTTTATCTGCCTCTTGCTTTGCTTTTTTGATATCCTCCTCCGTTGGTTTTTTAAAAGCAACTACATAATAATTGTTAGGCATAGAAATAAAATCTTGAATTAAAATTTTATATCCCTTTTCCTTTAAAATATTAAAAATTTCAAAAGGACCTGCTGCTTTATCTGAAGCCTGCGTTGAAAATATTATACATTTTTTATCCCCTTGTTTTATATTCTGTTTAACCCAGTCTACGTAATTTTTTGGAAATAATTCTGAATGAATTGGAGCACCAAAAATATAAAAATCATAATCATCATTTAACTGCTTTTTTTTAGAAACGTCAATTAAAACACAACTTACGCCGTTTTCTTCAAAATACTTTTTAAAAAGCTTACAAACATATTCTGTATTTCCTGTTCCTGAAAAATATATTATAGCTGCCTTCAAGATAATACCCCCAAATTATTTAGATTTTGTATACTTAATAATCTCTACATCATGCATAATCACAATTAAACCTTCAGTTATCATAGGCTCGATTACCTTTATAAATTCATTTATTCTTTCTTCCTTATCAATTATTTCAATTACTATGGGCAAATCATGGGATAAAACCTCAGCTAATGCAGAATGAACTCTACTATTTGCTCCAAATCCTTCTATGCCCCTTACAATTGTAGCCCCTGCAAGGCCAAATTCTTTAGCTTTTTTTAAAATAACATGATATAGAGCTTCTCCATGCCATCTGTCAGATTCTCCAATAAATATTTTTAATAACTTTCCTCTTCCTTCTAATTTCATAAACTCTCCTCCTAAATAATAACATTACATAAAAACTTTCCTATTACAACTCCCAAAAGACTTAAAGATAAGTTTAACAAAATATTAAGGCTTCCCCATAAATACGATCCTGAATTTAAAAGTCCCACCGTTTCATAACTGAAAGTTGAAAAAGTTGTCAATCCTCCCAAAATACCTGTAGTTAAAAATAATCTAAGGTCTGGCGATATTATGTCCGTAGATAAACTAAGTTCCATAATAAATCCTATGAAAAAGCCTCCTAATACATTCACAATTAATGTCCCCATGGGAATATTAAAATTAAATATTTTTGAAGATTGTAAAGATATTAAATAACGCAATGAAGCTCCTATAAATCCTCCAAGGCCAACATAAAATACTTTTTGCAATATAAAACACCTCCAAAAAGTAAAAACTACTACAAGAAAATTATATTAAATGACATTATTTTCTTCAATAAATTAGCTAAAACTATCACAAAATAAAACCAGGTGATGATAATGAAAAAATTTATACCTTCTCAAATATTTATTGAGAAAGATGCATTAAAATATAAACTAACTCATGAAATAATAGAAAAATTTAAAAACAACAACATACCAATCTTTGAAGAAAACTTTAAAAAAACTTTTAAAAAACTAAATGAACAGCAGTTTTTTGCCATATCTAAAAAAACTTTAATTCTTAGCGTTAATAAAAACAAAAAACTTGAAACCTGTAAGCCTTCAGCAGACTACCAATTTTCCCTTGTTTCAGGATGTCCCGGAATATGCGAGTATTGCTATCTACAAACAAAACATGCATGTTCGCCTTATATAAAAGTCTATGTTAATATAGATGAAATACTTGATAACATACAAAAATATATAGATAATAACAGACCTAAAATTACTACGTTTGAACTTTCTAGCATCAGTGATCCTATTTCTGTTGAACATATAACTGGTTCTGTAAAAAAAACTATTGAATTTTTTTCAACTCAAACTTATGGAAAATTAAGATTGGTTACTAAATTTACAAATATTGATTCCCTTTTAAATATAAATCACAATAACAACACAAAAATAAGATTTAGTATAAATACTGATTATATAATAAACACATTTGAACATAACACAAGCAGCCTCGAAGAAAGAATAGAATCAGCATATAAAATCCTAAGTTCAGGGTATAATACAGGATTTATAATTGCCCCAATAATTGTCTATGAAGGATGGAAAAAAGATTATGAAAATTTATTCTCCTATATGAAAAGAAAGCTTGAAGAATTTAAAAATAAAGAAATATCCTTTGAACTAATTCAATTTAGATTTACACTAAAATCAAAGGATATAATCCTAAAACGCTTTCCAAAAACCAAACTTAACCTTAACGAAAACGAAAGATTAAAAAAATGGGGACCATATGGATACTACAAATATGTCTACCAAAAAGAAATATCAAATGAACTAAAAAAGTATTTTTATGAAAAAATTAAAAAATACTTTCCAAATTCTAAAATAGAATACTTCACTTAAAAGTTTTTTAAATTTAACTATTAACCCCCTAAAAGAAAGATTAATAAATTAAACTTAAAAATGCCATTTTCCCATTTTCTAAAATTTCTTTTAATTTATCTCTGTCAACCAAAATTACATTCGTTTTTTCTGCTAACGAAATGGCTGAATTTGTAAAATATGAATTTGTAATAACCATTCCTAAATCACATTTATAATAATCTCTAGCTGCTATTACTTCTTGAACTGCAGAATTACCAACACTTCCTAAGTAATTTTTAGCTTGAATTGCTATTTTTTTATTTTTTGCTTCTACAATTAAATCTGCACCTTGGTCTCCTGAAAAACTTGTATGAATTACTACAAATCCAAATTCTTTAAATAAATTTTCTAAGAATTCTTCAAAATCATACCCACTTAACGTATCTACATAATCCATTGTAAAATATTTTGAAGTTACTGGTAATCCTATTTCTTTTTTAAATTTTTCAAGCTCTTTTTCCTTTTCTACTTCTAATCGTGCTGAATGTAGTATTTTTTTTACCTCTTTTGCATCTTTTCCCACATACATAGAAAGACACATTATATTATATGGTAAAAAAGCATTTTTACCCAAATTATAAATAACATCTTTGAAAACATCTCCACTTATTTTGTGGATTCCTTCTTTAAAATCTTGAACTAGAACATTTTTTATTGATGTTTCCAAGTATTGTTTTAACTGTTTTTCTTCTATATCTATGTTTTCCTCAGTTTTGAGTAAAATCCTTAATCTTTCTAAGTCTAGATAAAAATTATCATAATTAATATTTAACTTTCCTTTATTCAAATGTGCTTCTGATTGCTGTTGTAAAAATGGCTTAATTTTAATAAGAATAAATCTTTTTATATATTCATCAAATATATTTCGTTTTTCTTCACTCATTGAATCTATAAACAAATCTTGATTATTTTTTTGTCCTTCTTTTTGCTCTTTAATAGAACCTTTTATTTTTGAATATAAATACTTCAAGCCAATAAACGTAGCAATATAAAAAGAAACACTCTTATTAAGACTTAATAACCCAAGAATAATTATAAGACCATTTATAACCAATAAAATAAATAATGTTATTTTAAGAATTACTTTAAAGAATAATTTAAGTTTTGCATTTCGTAATATTTCCATACTTATCCTCCTTGATATGCTAAAATTTACTAATTTTTATCTTTAAATTGTATTTTTATTTTAAAAGATAAATAAAGAGCCATCTTATATAAAACAAGACTTACAACAAAAGGAAATATAGGCATTATACTGTAAAGCCATCCTGAAAAATAGCCAGAAGGAATTGAAATTAAGGCTATTAGCCCTTGAGTTGCAGAAAAAATCTTTGCCCTCTCTTCTTTACCTATTACATTATTCCATAAAGTTTCCCTAAAGGTAATTGTTATTAAATTTCCTGCTGCCATTAAAATTGTGCTAAAAACAAGGGGAATATAAAATTGGGGCTTAGCAAATATAAATACAAAAATCCCCAACATATTTAAAAACAAACCTAAAATTAAACTATTAATTTCTCCTTTCCTGGTTAAAAAATCCATAAATCCAAAATAAATTAATAAATTAACCAAAGCTGATAATCCCGGTATTAAGGCTGTTTCAGATTCTGTCATGCTAAGAACATCTTTTAAGTATATAGGTTGAAAGTATAAAAAAGAATTTTGAAGATATGTAAGTAACATAATTAAAAATACTAAAAATGTAATTTTATTAGTAACAAAATATAACATAGAATCTTTATAATCTTTAATTTTTTCCTTTAAAGAAATATTCCTATGCTTTTTGATAAGTTGCAAACCTATCTTTGTTTCACAAGTTAATTTATGCCTTCCTAAAAACATTAAAGTCATACTTATAAAGCCTAAAAAATATATAAGTCTCATAGCTTTTTCAATTCCAAATTTATCTACTAAAAGCCCTGCCAAAGGCGTAAAAATCCCTGAAGCTAAATTAATTATCATTATTAAGCTAAAAAATCGAATTCTTTTTTCTTCTTCAGTATCCTCTACCGCAAGACATGTCCAAGAAGTATAAGAAACCTTTTGAAAAGAATTTAAAAAAGCTGCAAGTAAGAAAAAATAAAAATTTTTAGAAATTGCCCAAACAAGCATCGAACCACTCCATGATATCAAATCAAAAAGAAGGGTTGTCTTTCTTCTACCTAATCTATCGGTAATAGGTCCTGCTATAAAAGATGTAAAAACCATCAAACCAGTTATAAAAGAGTTTAAAAATCCAATTTCTATTTCATCTAATCCTAAACTTTTCATATACAATGGTTGATAGAAAAATATCATTCCTCCAAATATAGCCCACATAGGTTCAAATATAATACAAGCATAGGCATTTCCCTTTAAGTCTCCTAGCAATTTATTTTTTATATAATTCAACCCATTCCCCCCTACTACTTAATCCATTCCCTAAAAAATTTTTTAGACTTTAGAATTAAATCTATCGAATATCTTTCTTTGAATAATATATCATCTATGCTAAAAACAGGCATAACTCCCATAACAGAATTTGTCAAAAAACATTCTTTAAAGTACTTAATATCTTCATATCTGATAAAGGTCTTATTTATTTTATAACCTTTAGATTTAAAAAAACTCAAAACGTTATCCCTCATAATTCCCCTTAGTATTCCACTTAAAAGATGGGGAGTAAATATTTCTTTATCATAAACAAAAAATATATTAGCATAGGAAGTCTCACAAACTTCCTTATTTTCATTTAAAAACAAAGCCGTATCATATCCTTTTTTTTTAGCTTTTATATCCTCTATATAATTTATTCCATAATTAAAAGTTTTTATGTAATTAAATATATTTCTTTTACTCTTAACTACTTTTGATATTTTTAACTTTAGTCCTCTTTGAAACATATCCTTGGTATAATGTGGCTTTCTATAAAAAATATTAATTTCATCATTATAACATACAACCTTTAAAACCCCACTAGAAAGATTATTTTCATATATGTATTTATACAACATATCATAAAAGTTTTGATAACCTATATTAAAACTTATATTTAAAATTCTATGGGTCCTTTTCAACCTCACATAATGTTTATCAATATCCTCTATTTTATAATCATAAAAATACAACGTTTCAAAAGGAACCATTCCAAAAGAAAGATTTTTATCAAAATTCATAATACCTTCTCCTTAAAATTATTTTGAAAAAGTACTATATATAGCTTTTCCTTTATGAAGGGTCTCCTCATACTCTTCCTTAGGATCTGAATCCCAAACTATTCCCCCACCTACATTATAATAAATACCGCAGTCATCAATAACAACAGTTCGTATCGCAATGTTAAAATCAAAATTTCCATTATTTGAAATATAACCTATTGAACCTGTATATATTCCTCTTGAAACATTTTCAATTTCCTCAATAACCTCCATAGAACGAAGCTTTGGAGCTCCTGTAATAGAACCTCCAGGAAACATAGCTTTTATAATATCACTAAATTTTACACAATCTAATAACTTACCCTGAATTGTTGAAACCAAATGATTAACCGTTGCATACTCTTCAACTTCAAACAAGCTTTTAACTTCAACAGAACCTGGAATACATATCTTAGATAAATCATTTCTTTCAAGATCTATAATCATCAAAAGTTCAGATTTTATTTTTTCGCTTTGTAAAAGCATGCTTTTTAATTTTTCATTTTCTTCTTTATTATAGCTTCTTTTAGTTGTTCCCTTTATTGGTCTTGTAGTTATATACCGACCTCTTTTTCTAATAAACTGCTCTGGAGAAGTAGATAAAACAAAACCTCCATCAACTTCTAAAAAAGCATTATAAGGCCCATAATTTACCTTTCTAAGCTTTGCATAAGCATTATAAGGATCTACCTTTCCCTTTGCAAAAAATTGCTGAGATATGTTTACCTGATAAACTTCCCCCTGTCTTATATATTCCCTTACCTTTTCAACTCCCTTTTTATATTCCTCTTCAGTAAAATTGGATAGTAAAGTTAAACCTTCTATTTCTTTTAAAGGATATTCTTCATTTTTTAACCTCTTTAATACTTCAACAATCTTAGGATCTGAGGTATTAATAATCGTATTCTTGTTTTTATGATCTATAATAATATATTCATCATAATAAGCAAAAAAAGCTTCCGGTAACTTTACATAAGAAGGATTTTTTCTTTTTACTTTACAAAGCTCCATACCAAAATCATAAGAAAAATAACCAACAAATCCTCCATTAAAAATTAGATCACTGGGACTTTTATAAACTTCTATATATTTATCTAAAACATCAAGCAAATCTTCTTTTACTTCCCTTTCTAAACCTTTTTCTAAAATGAAAACCCTTTGATTCTTTTGTTTTAAAATCATTTTAGGATTAAAAAGAATTATTGAATAATCTCCATAATCTTTTAACTGATATCTACTATCTAAAAGCATCGAATAACCTTTTCTTAACTCTAAAAATGCTAAAAATGCATCCACTTCAAAATCTAAATATTCTCTAAACATATCTTCCACTCCTTAAAAAATTTTTTAACATGTCTAAACCCTGCTCAGTTAAAACAGCCTCGGGATGAAACTGCACCCCTTCTATGTTATATTTTCTATGTCTTATCCCCATTATTTCCCCTTCTTTTGTTAAAGCAGTAACCTCAAGATCTTTAGGTAATTCTTCACAGGATATAACAAGAGAATGATATCTTGTAACCTTCAAAGGATTTTTAAGACCTTTAAAAACTCCTTTGTTAAAATGTTGAACTTCATGTACCTTGCCATGAACAGGCTGTAATCCTTTAACTATCCTTCCGCCAAAATAATAACCTATACACTGATGTCCAAGACAAACGCCAAGAATAGGTTTTTGGCCTTTAAAAAAATCAATAACCTCTAAAGGCAGATAAGCTTCCTTTGGACTTCCCGGACCTGGTGATAAAACAATGTAATCGGGATTTAATTTTTTTATATCTTTAATAGTAATTTCATCTCTTCTTTTTACTATAACATCTTGTTCTAAAATCAAAAAATAATGATAAAGATTGTAGGTAAAAGAATCAAAATTATCAATTATTAAAACCATACCACACCTCTTTTCTAATCTTTTCTAATGTTTTGTTTTTATTATACTATAAAATTTTAAGCCCTAAAAGGTAATCCTTTTAGGGCATTTTCTACGTTTGGTCAAGTCCTGTTAATACATTGTCAAAAGCATTTATTTTACATCTTTGACCATCCCAATTTACACAGTTTTCACAACTTCTTTCTGGATAAACTGATAAATTATACATTCCTTCTGTTTTATAATAGCTACAGCTTCTCGCAACAGCTTTTAATTGCTCTTTGCTTGCCATATTTTTACCCCCATAATAAATATTCTTAAATATATTTTTACTCATAACTAATTTATTATTCATTCTAAACATAAAATAAAATATTTTGCACAAAATATAAAAAGGTGATAGATATGTTTAAATATAACAATCAAATAACAAAAAACCAATATATGTTTATAATTCAAAATTCAATGATAGGAGTTGGAATATTATCTTTAGCATCAGAAGTTTGTAAAGAAGCACAGCAATCTGGATGGATATCAACGTTTTTAGGAGGATTTTATCCTATATTTGTAGTAACTTTAACTACTATTATTTTTAAAAACATGAACTTCAACGAATTTTTTGAAATCAACAGAAGAATTTATGGTAAGTTTTTAGCTTACATATTTACAATATTTTTCTTTATTAATTTTACATTCTTTACATCTTTTGTACTTTCTGGATTTACTAATGTTTTGACTTTTTCTACAACAAAGTTTTTATCTCCATATGTAATAATTGTACTGACTTCTGTGCTCATTTACTTTACAATAAACCAAGGTCTAACAAATATTGGAAGATTATCAGAGCTTTTATTTTATCTTACTATTTTACTGCTTATAATCCCTATTTACTTTATAAACAAAGGTAATTCAACCAACCTACTGCCTATAATCAGCAACACTAACTCAATAATAAAGGCTATTCCTAAAACATTTTTCTCATATTCTGGAGTAGAAATTAGCCTTTTTATAATCCCATTTGTTACAGACACTAAAAATGTGTTAGCCTCTGGAATAAAGGGTAGTCTAATAACGATAATTCTTTATAGCGTGACAGTTATTCTTACTATAAGTTATTGTGGTTATGTATTAACTTCAAAACTTCAATATCCTTTGCTTTATCTTGTTTCTGCAGCAGACCTTCCTATTTTATCTAACTTTGAACCTTTGTTTATTTTTCTTTGGGGAAATAAAATATTTCAAACCTTAGCAGTTGGATGCTTTGGTATGTCATATACTTTATCCTTTATAATTAAAAATTCTTATAACAGATGTTGTCTTTTTACATGCCTTTTAATAATTTTTACTTCATCAATACTTATTCCAGAACACAACCGTTCTATGGTAATAGATATAGTAATGCCCTATCTTGTTTATACAATAATAATTTATACCCTCTTAACTTTTATTCTTAGTTATCTAAAACGGGGTGAGATATTTGAAAAAAATTAGTTATATAGTTTTATTTATTTTTATTTTTTCATCCTGTTATAATAAAGCACCTATTGAAAGAACATCAATAATTTCAGGGGTAGGTCATGATCTAAAATCAAATAAGAAGCTGTCCTCTACCTTTGAATTTACAGTATTTAAAGGCCAAAACATAATAGACAAAATGATAGTTACAACAGAAGGAACTTCTATATTCGATATGTATAACAAAAGACTTTTAATAACTAAACGAAAACATCTTCCTGGAACTATAAGACTTTTACTTATCAGCGAAAATAGAGCAAAATATGGAATATCAGATATTATAGATGCTTTTTTAAGGGATCAAGAAAGAAATCTTAATACAACAGTTGCAGTATCAAAACAAAGTACAGAAAACATATTAAAAATGAACCCCAAAGATAGCAATACAATGTCAGAAGAAATTGAAGATCTTATAAAATCCTCCTTTGAAGCTAACTTTACCCAAAATGATGTAACTATTAAAGACTTATTTAATATGTATTATCAAGAAGGAAGGCATATAATGATTCCTTACGTAGAAAAGTTTAAAGACACCATAAAACTAGGAGGAATTGCAGTTTTCAAAGATGACAAAATGATATTTGTTATACCAGAGGAGGAAGCAAAATATGTAAACATATTAAGAAATGACAAAGCTCAAGGTTTTCTTTCCTTTACCAGTGAAACATCTAAATCATTTGATATAGCATGTCAAAGCAGAAGAAAAATAAAAGTCGATTATGATGATGAAAATATAGTTTACAATATCAATATTTTAATATATGCATCCATTAAAGAAGCAAACATAGATAACTCTTTAGAGTTATCTAAAGAAAAAATAACAGAATTAGAAGAAAAATATTCTAAAGAGATTTCAAAAAAGCTTCAAGAAATATCAGACAAATATAAAAATAATTACCAGTTTGATGCTTTTGATATTCAAAAATATGCAATTGCTATTTTAGGAAAGGATAAACAAAAATATGTTGAAGATAATTTTAAAAACTCCAAAATCAACGTTCAAGCTAAAATAAAAATACTATCTAGCGGCAGGATAATAAGGTAGGTGAATAGAATGATTGAAAAGTTAACAAAAAATATATATTCAAACTTAGATGTAATATCTGCTAACGTCCCCAGCAACTTAAACTTTATAAAAAGAGAAATAATTTTTAAAGAACATAAATGTTATATCTTATTTATATCCGGAATAGCAGACAAAAATGTAATAGAAGAAACTATAATTAAACCTTTATTAACTATAAAAAATCACATAAAATCCGAAAATCTACTAGATGATATGACAAAAAAATATATATTTTCCTCGGATATAAATGTAACTAACTCAATTCCAGATATCTGTTATGAATTACTAAACGGCAAAACCGTAATCCTTGTTGAAAATTACGATACAGCTTTAGTGTGTAATACAATAAATGATAATTATAGACAAATACAAGAATCTACGAATGAAAAGTCAATATATGGACTTAGGGAAAGCTTTACTGAAAATTTAAATTTAAACCTAACCATACTTCAAAGGAAAGTAAAAAATCCAAACTTAAAATTTGAAAGGTATATAGTAGGAGATAAAATAAAAACAGAATTAGTTCTTGCTTATATAGATGGAATAATCGATCCGCTTGTCTTGACTAATATAAAATCAAAAATCACAAATATAAATGCTCCTGCTTTAATATCAACTGGATTTTTAGAACAGTTTTTAGATTACAGGCACTATAATATATTTCCTTTAACAAAAAGCACAGAAAGACCAGATAAAGTAGTATTTGATTTGCTAGAAGGAAAGGCTGCAATATTTATAGCTGAATCACCAACTGTTTTAATTCTTCCTGCAACCTTTCTAGAATTTTTCCAAGGTTTTGAAGACTATTCAGAAAGGACTATCATAGCAAATTTTTCAAGAATAATGAGGTTTATAGCTATAATTACAATTATGATTCTTGAACCAATATATCTAGTTCTTCTAATTTATAATCCAGAACTATTTCCCTATAAACTTATGTCCCTTATTATTTCTTCAAGACAAAACATACCACTTCCTCCCCTTTTAGAAATACTAGCAATGGACGTTGCAGTAGAAATATTAAGAGAAGGTGGAATACGCCTTCCTAACCCTGTAGGAACTACTTTAGCTATAGTTGGAGGTATAGTAATAGGTGAATCTGCAACTAAAGCAGGATTAGTAAGCTATGTTACTCTTTTTATTGTAGCTATAACTGTTATATCAACTTTTATAATTCCAAATTATCAAATGGCTTTAACTATAAGATTTATAAGATTTCCTATGCTTATATTAGGGCAAATGTTTGGCTTTTTCGGCCTTTTAATAGGTTTTTATTTTTCATTAATTCAACTTACTAAATTAGAAACATTTGGCGTACCATATTTTTCACCTGCCACACCATTTAGGTTTTCCGATATAATCGACTCAATAATTAGACTTCCTTTAAATAAAATACTTGTAGAACCTAAAAGTTTAAAACCAAGCAAAAAGAGCCCTAAAAATTAAGGGCTCTATTTTTTTATAAGAATTTGCAAAAACGGATTTATAAGACCTATAAGGCCTCCTAAAAGGGCACCAAACCATGTTATTGCTTTTAGTTCTTTATTTGACACTTCTAAAATTATTTTTTCAATATATTCAATGTCAAGTTCATTAATCCTATCTTCAACAATTTTTGAAATATCTAAAATTTCCAATAAATTTTTTCCATATCGTTTAAATAAGCAATCAGTAACAGAAAGTAAGTTATCTATAAAATAGGTAAACTTTTCTTCATCTATAGATAAAACATCATTTATCTTTAAATTTAGAATATAACTAACAAGATTATCTACTTCTGTTTCAACAAAATATTTACCCTTCTCATAAAAAGCTTCTTTTAAGTCTATATCTTCAAAATAACGTTTTAAATCATGTATTTTAAGCTCCAATAAATTATCAATTATATTTATAATAATTAAAGCCAGATCAGTTCTGTTTTCAGATTTATCTAAGTATTCCTCTATCGAAGATATAGCTTTTTGAGTTATAAATTCTGGACTTATAATCATTGTTATAAATTTTCCTATATTCTGTTGGAGTATATTATATAATAATTCAGCTAATTTTACCTTTACAATTGGTTTTCTCAACTTTGATTTTATAAATAAAGCTATATCATCTTTATTTTTTATTACGGCATCTTTTATGCTATCAATAATTTTATCTGTAAAGATATCTCTCAGCCTTGTATCCTGAATATTTAAATCTTTCCTTCTACTAATTTGAAATTTTATCAATCTAAACACATACTTAGTTATTGTTTTCCTAATATCATCTAATTTAACTCCTGTCTTGTTTAAAACTTCTCCTATAGAATAATTTTTAATAGACAATTCCTTTATTTTAAAAATAACCCATTCTCTTAATTTATTCTTAAAACTAGGATTAGATAACCAATTATGAACAACTTCATAAGTTAAAATATGTTCTTTTAAAGCATCCCCTATATTCTTGGCAATTCTTTTTCTTTCTTTTGGAATAAGACCTGGAGTAAAAGGAAGTTTAAATCCTAGAAATCTCACTTCATTAAATGGCCGAAATAGCATTTTAATTGCAATATAATTAGTAACATACCCTATTAGAGCCCCTAAAACTGCTGAAACTAAAAGCCCCATTTTATCACCATCCCTTGCCTTTTTAACAAAATTGATTATATCACAAAAAATTTGGTATATCTATTAAAAATGATATATAATATGGTTATAAAACAACACGGGGGGATGACTATGTTAAAAATATTTCTTGTTTTATCTTTAATCCTTAATGCTTTTTTAATTTATACATTAAAAATAAAAAATAAAAAAATTAAAGAAGATATAAAAATTGAAGAGACTAAAAACTTAAATAACCTGTTAAAGTCCTATTTAAAAATAATAAACAAAATAATCTACACAATTGAAAATTTAAAATTAGATTTAAAATCAATATCTGAAAAAACAAACGAGATAAATTTATCATCAAATGAAAACAAAAGTAAACTTTTACATACCCAAAACCAAATTAACAATATACATTCATTGGTTCAAAAAAACTTAAATTTATCTGATGATATAGTAAAATCTTTTGAGTTACATAACAACAATATTTCAAAAAACATACATGAAATATTTAATTCAATAGAACAATTTGAGCAAGTAAAATCCGCCATTAAAAAAACCGAAAAATCCTTAGAAAACTTAAATAATCAAATTAATAAAGTAAGCAGTTTAATATCATCAATAAGAGAGATAGCTGCAAGCACAAATCTTCTATCTTTAAATGCATCAATAGAAGCTGCAAGAGCTGGCGAACACGGAAAGGGCTTTGCCGTTGTAGCTTCTGAAGTAAAAAAACTATCAACACAAACCGATAAGTTTTCTAAAATAGTAGATGAACAACTTTATGAAATGACACAAATTTCTTCATACGCTAATAAAGAAATGCTACAAAGCGTTGAACTTATAGAAAAACAATCTATTCTACTAAAAAAAGCTACAGAAAACATTTATAAAATATTAGATTCATTTAAAGTAATATCTAATCAAACCATAGAATTGTCAAAATTAAATCAAAACTCTTTTTCTTCTTTTAAAGAAATAAAATCCTACTCTGATGAAGTTATTAATTCAACAAACAATACCCTATCTTCAATAAGTGAAATAAATAATTCAATAGTTAAAGAAAATGAAATAGTTAAACAGCTACATGAAACCTCCAACAGGCTTAGTGAAATAGGGATTAATTTATTTAAAGAACTAAAAATCAAAGATGACGAGCTTGTTGTTGTATCAGAGGAATATCCTCCTTTTGTAATAGAAGATGAACAAAAACCTGGAATTGACATAGAAATTTTAAAAGAAATTTTTGAAAAAAGACATAATATAAAGCTAAACATTTTTTATGCTCCCTTTGAAATGTGTCTAAATCTAATAAAGGAAGGATATGCAGATATAATATCAACTTTATCTTTTACTAATGAAAGACAAACATACATTAATTTTTCTAATCCCTATAGAGATGAAAATAAATTTATAATTCTCAAATCCAAAAATTCGAACATTTACTTTAGAAATTATGATGATTTAAAAAACAAAACCATAGGACTTATATTTGGATACACCTATCCTAATAAAATATTAAAAGATCCTTCAATAAAAAAAGATTTTTCTCAAAAATTAGAAGTACTTTTTGAAAAACTAGAAAATAATCAAATTGATGCTATATTTATCAACGACTATATAGGAAATTACGTTATAAAGGCATACAAATTACAAAATAAACTAGAAATTGCAAACTTTATATATACATCCGAAGAAAAATTCGATGCAAGAATAGGTTTTACAAAGAAAAAAGACCTATCTAAATTAATAGACATATTCAATACTGAACTTAATAAACTTAAACAAGAAGGTAAAATTAAAAATATAGAAAGCAAATATCTAATTTAAGCACATTGAAAAAAATTTTTTGCTTTGTTAAAATATATTAAAGCTTAAACTAAGGAGGGACAAGATTTGTCAATATTAGATGTACTAAAGGAAAGAGGTTATATAGAACAGTTTAGCCACGAAGAAGAAATCAAAGAACTTCTTGATAAGGAAAAAGTTACATTTTACATCGGATTTGACCCAACTGCAGATAGCCTCCATGTTGGACATTTTATTCAATTAATGGTTATGTCATACCTTCAAAAAGCTGGCCACAGACCAATCGTTCTAATAGGTGGCGGAACTGCAATGGTTGGAGACCCTTCAGGAAAAACTGACATGAGAAAAATGCTTTCAAAAGAAGATATAACATATAATGTTGAATGTATAAAAAAACAAATGGAAAAATTTATTGACTTCTCAGAGGGAAAAGCAATTTTAGTTAACAATGCCGAATGGCTCTTAAATTTAAATTATATAGATTTTTTAAGAGATATAGGAGTTCATTTTTCAGTAAATAGAATGCTGACTGCAGAGTGCTTTAAGCTAAGGCTTGAAAAAGGACTATCTTTCTTAGAATTTAACTATATGTTAATGCAAGCCTATGACTTCTTAGAATTAAACAGACGTTACGGATGCAAATTAGAAGTTGGAGGAAATGACCAGTGGTCAAACATATTAGCAGGTGTTGACTTAATAAGAAGAAAAGAAGGAAAAGAAGCTTACGGCATGACAATTACTCTTTTAACTAACTCAGAAGGAAAGAAAATGGGTAAAACTGAAAAAGGTGCCCTTTGGCTTGATCCTAATAAAACTTCTCCTTATGAATTTTATCAATATTGGAGAAACGTAAATGATGCCGACGTTGAAAAATGCTTAAGACTTCTTACATTCTTGCCAATGGAGGAAGTAAGAAAACTTTCTTCCCTAAAAGATAAAGAAATAAATGAAGCTAAAAAAATACTAGCCTTTGAAGTTACAAAACTAGTTCATGGAGAGGAAGAAGCTAAAAAAGCCCAAGAAGCAGCAGAAGCTTTATTCGGAGGTAGTGGAGATCTTTCTAATGTTCCAACAATTAAGATTTCTTCAAACTTAATAGGTCAAAAACTTTTAGATGTTCTTGTAGAAGCTAAAGTTATACCATCAAAAAGCGAGGGAAAACGCTTAATTCAACAGGGAGGATTATATATAAACAACGAAAAGGTTAGTAGTTTTGATGAAGTTCTTAAAGAAGAAATGTTTAAAGAAGGATTTATGTTGGTTAGAAAAGGAAAAAAAAGTTATAATAAAATTGAATTAGAATAAAAATAATTCCCTAGAAACTTTCTAGGGAATTATTTTTTATCCTTATATCGCAACAAATCATATTCCAACATTTTATTTGACATTTCTAGATATGTCCTATACTTTTCAAAAAGATAGTTATATTTATTTTTATCTACTTCTTTACCAGTTTTTAAATCCACCAGTTTATCTAAAGACTTTAAATATGCAACATCATTTGTTATAAAATTTCCTTCCCTTGTTAAGATAAAACCTTCTTTATCATTTAAAAGGTCTCTTCCTAAAACATATTTTGGTTTTACCCCAAATAAATTTGCAAGGGTAGGATACAAATCCATTTGTCCTGATGTAGTTTCATCTATCCCCTTTATTTTTTCATCAGGGAAATGAATCATCATAACAACCTTTTGTGCTGTAACCCATTCAAAAGTATTCAAATCTTCTTTTCCATATAATAATTTTGCAAGCTTATTTTTATTTTCATAAGGAATCGCAGCATGATCTCCATAAAATACTACAACTGAATTATCCCAAAGTCCAGCTTTTTTTAATTCATCTATTAAAATTCCAACAGCCTCATCGGTATATTTTACAGCTTTTAAATAATCTCCAACAACATCTCCCTCGAATTCTCCAACATCAATTATATTAGCAATTTTATTTTGATAATCCTTATAAGGAAAATGGCTTGATAATGTTATAAGAAAAGAATAAAATGGTCTGTCATAATTTTTCATCTTTTCAACTGCCTGTCTAAAAAAGGATTTATCTGAAAGGCCCATTCCCTGAATTTCATCAATTATAAAATTATTTTCGTTTTCATACCTGTCAAACCCTAAAGCTTTATACATATTTGTTCTATTCCAAAATCCAGGCCTGTTAGCATGCATTACACAGGTAAAATATCCAATATTTTTAAGTTCTTTTGCTAAAGAATCATATTTATTTCCTGCAAACTGATAATAAACAGCGCCCTCCCTTGCAGGTAGCAAGGATACATTGCTTAAAAACTCTGCATCAGATGTTCCACCCCAAGCAGTTTGATAATAATAATTTTTAAAAACAAGACTGTCTTTAGCTATTTTATTCAAATTTGGGGTAAGCTCTATACCATTTATTTTTTTATCTAAAACAAAGCCTTGAAAAGCTTCAAGTTGAACAATTATTAAATTCTTTCCTTTATATCTTCCAAAATATCTTTCATTTTTATTTGAATTTTTATTTTCAAACCAACTTAGTGTATCTTTAATTTCTTTTTCATCTATTTTTTTTATATTTAAAACATTTCTAGTCAAGAAATTATAAAGATCTATCATATGGAAATTTATGCTCCCTATATTTGACGCTATATATTTTTTATCATACATAGTTTTTAATATACCCGGCTGGTTTCTACTTAAAGCCTTTACACTTTGATAATTAAAAACTATCCCTAGGATAAAAATCATAATAAACGCTGTAACCCTTTTTGTAAATCTTGTTTCCTTTTCTATAAAATTTTTCTTAAATTTATTATAAAATAAATAAACAAATATAAAATCTATAAAATATAGAAAATCCCAAGGTTTAATAAGAGCAAACACACTATCTTTAACTTCTCCAAGTAGTCCTGCCTGTTTAATTAACGCTATAGAAGTTATATCTAAAAAGTATCTATTATAAACCGTATCAATTAATAACAAAATACTTATTATAAAATCAAATACATAAAACGCTTTATATCTTGTTTTAAATTTAAAAATTGTCAAGAATGAAGCAAAAACAAGAGACGAGCCTAAAACTCCCAAAAAAACATACAAATTTGCCTGACTAGTAAGTCCCATAATTTTATTAGCTATTAACATTTTTGTAAAAATTATAAAAATAAACACATAAACATCTGGTAATAACTTTAAACTTAACCTTAGTTTATTCATATCCTTCACTTCCTTTATTATTTTTCAACAAAATTAAGTATAATATTATTAAATTTTTAAGTCAAAGGATATAATTTTTTGTTAATAAAATATTAACAAAAAATAAGAACAGCTTAAGCTGTTCTTATTTCAGACCGTCGACAAACCCCACTTTTCAAAAAACGAAAAGTGGGGTTTGAGTATTTTTACAAGCATTTTTGATAAATATTTTATAAATACAAAGAAATTTTTGCCCTTTCCAGGGCCGTTTTGTCCCTTCTTCCACATCCAATTTGCCATCTTCTTTAAGTTAAAGCAAGCACAAACAAGCATCGCTTGCATGGACACTTTTTCTATCCCTCTTAGTGTT